>Ga0315293_10000750_pt1 | contig 30642 bp, 25 predicted proteins | sample YL17G13_20_MG_FD_203071 | JGI IMG/M metagenome (GOLD analysis project Ga0315293, IMG submission 203071) | Sediment microbial communities from Yellowstone Lake, YNP, Wyoming, USA - YL17G13_20 | ecosystem: Environmental > Aquatic > Freshwater > Lake > Sediment | place: USA: Wyoming | collected... | reverse complement strand
TGAGTATATTGAAGTGTTCTATAACCGTCAGCGTCGTCACTCGTCGGTGGGCTCACGTAGCCCGGTCGAGTTCGAGCGACTGACATTGTCTCTTAACTAACTGTCCACGAAATCGTGGGAAGGTCAAAGCGGACATTCTTGCGGAAAAGAGCGGCGGCTGGATCAAGCGTGTCAACAAGGAGATAGCTCATCTTACGTACTTTCGACTTGCGGTGTCAGAACAGGAAAAAGAATGGGATATACCCAAAATAGAAGAGCTATTCCGTGGTCTCTGTATTTTGTTCGTTAAGCACGCTGATCAAAATCTCTTGGTGCGTGATCTAGAACTCGAGATTGAATCTTGGAAATCGCGTGAGTCATTCGGTAGTTGGATTGCAGCAAGTACGATGCAGTCCACCGGATTCGTCGTGAATGGCATTTCACCCTCTTTGGTGCAACCGATGAAGCCGAAAGATGAAGGACAATAGCAGGCAATTCCATACGGCCAACCTCACGGGTCGCAGAGGGGCGAGCGCAGTTCACTGTGCCGTATTGGTGTGTCCGAGTTGCTTTGTGGAGGGAATTTGCAGAGATGAGTCTATTATCCACTCTATCCGATCTATTTAGAAGGGGTCCTCGATCTGAGGTTCGGAAGGCTGCTAATCGCGAATTCCGCAGGGCCCGCTACTCTCGCGATCTGTCACTCAAAGAGCACGCGTTCATTGCGATGATCTATAGTCTGTCACGGTTCGGTCAACCATGGAAGCAGCAAATGAGACTTTATGCTGGAGACACAACGCTCTTTGAGGTTGGGTGCTATATGTGTTTTCACATTGATCTTTTCCTGTTTCAGAACTGGCCTGCTAGAAGATGTGAGGTAATGGAGTGGCTGCAGAGGTCGTTCCAACGAGTGTTTGAAGAGGCGTTGGAGCGTCCAAGTCTCTCCAATCTCATCAAGGAACGGATGGAACTATACGAGCTATTGGCGCATCAGAACGCATCTACCGAGGTGTTCCACAGCCACGTATCAGTCCTCATCAAGAGAAGCAAGAATAACAGAATGCCTGTTTCGTATGATCCGAATGATCAGAGTCTGAGGGGCGCCGAGGGCCTTGATGCGTTCGAGGATTTCCATGTTAAGATGCAATTGGCAAACTGGGAGGCCTATCTCCTGACTGGATTTCTCAAGAGCCTTGACAATGCTATGAGATGCTGAATAGCAGGGAATATTGGGCGGTGCTTTGATTCGCGGCAGGCCTTTCGACCTGCCGCACATTCGATCAAATTAAAACCACTTCGGCACGAATTTGTAGCCGTAGCCGATGACCCCCGCTTCCCCTTCCTGCTGAATCCGGCGGAACTCCAGACGGACTTCCATCCCGATCTTAACAGTCTCCACATCGACATCGGTCATCTGCGCCATCACGCGGGTGCCATCGGTCATCTCCGCAATCGCCAGCGCATACGGCGACAGATCCTTGAACTGCGCCCCGGGTGTGCGAATCACCGTGTACGTGATCACCTTGCCGGTCTCCGGCAGCGTCACCGTCACCCGATCGGTATCCCCTGTCTCCGGGTCGACCTGTCGCGGCGGGAAATAGGTCTTGCCGCTCTTTATGAAGCGAGTCGCTTCGTAGCGATACCGCTGCGGGTATTCGCGCCAGTTGCGGGAACTGAACATAGTCATCACGCCACCTCCAGGATATGCACTACCGATGATGCCCCTGAGCCGCCCATATTCTGCGCCATGCCGATCTTGGGTGACTTGGGAATCTGGCGGCCGTTTTCCGCCTTGCCGACCAGCTGTTTGTACAACTCGATAATCTGCGCCACGCCGGTTGCGCCGACCGGATGTCCTTTCGATTTGAGGCCGCCTGATGGATTCATCGGGAACTTGCCGTCGAGCGCGGTCTCTCCGGCCAAAATCGCCGCCCCTGCTTTGCCGGGCAGATACTTGCCGATTGACTCGGCAACAATGATTTCAGCAATAGTAAAACAGTCGTGAACCTCGGCGAACTGAATCTCATCGAGTTTCTTGCCTGCCATCTTGAGCGCTCGCTGTGTGGCGAGGGTTGCGGACTTGATGACCGTAATATCCGCCCGCTGGGCCAAAGCAATCGTATCGGTCGCAGCCGCCGAGCCGATCACTTTCACATACGGGACGCCGAGCTTCTTGGCGATCTCCGGCGTCGTGACAATTACCGCCGCCGCGCCATCGGTGACCGGCGAGCAATCGAGAATCCGAAGCGGATCAGCGACCATCACTGAGTTTCCGACCTGTGAGGACGTAATCTCGAACGGATACTGCGCCACCGGATTCTTCGCGCCGTTCTTGTGATTCTTCACCGCGACTGCCGAGAGCATCTCGCGGGTCGTGCCGTAACGCGCCATGTGCGCAGTCGCCATCATCGCGTACAGCCCCGGGAATGTCGCGCCGTTGAACACTTCGTATTCCTGATCGGCGGCGGTCGCCAATGCATCAGTGGCGCCATCGCCGGAGACATCGGTCATCTTTTCGATTCCCGACGCCATGACGATATCGGACGCCCCGGAGGCAACTTCCAGAAACGCCGCCCGAAACGCCATCCCACCCGAGGCACAGGCCGATTCCACGCGCATCGCCGGAATCCCGGCCATACCGAGATAATCCGCCATCAACGCGCCGAGATGCTCCTGCCCGACAAACAGGCCGCCGGACATACACCCCACATACAGCGAATCGAGGTGATCGACTTTCGCATTCTTGATGGCCGCAGTCGCCGCGTCCACAAACAGGTCGCGAATCGATTTGCGCCAGACCTCGCCCCACTCACTCAAGCCGACACCGGCTACACAAACTTCTCTCATATTCGCATCACCTCCTAATTCGCTTTCCTGATTTTGTGGCGGAACTTGGCATAGGTGCCATAGTCCACATAGGTAAGATTCTCCTCCAGCAGTTTGCGCGTGCGCACTGCCTTGTCGCGAACCTCGTTGATGCGATCGGTCACTTTCCAGATGAAGGCATCGGAGCCGGCCCCGGAACCGTACGAGCACATGAAAACCAATTCCCCCGGCTTGCAAACATCGAGTGTGGCGGTCAGACCGATCGGCGAAGCGCCCGAATAAGTGTTGCCGAGTGTCGGCGCCAGCCAGCCCGGATTGATCTGTTCCTGTGTGAAACCGAGTTCCAGCGCGACCCGCTGCGGGAATTTGCCGTTCGGCTGATGGAAAACAGCGAAGGCAAAATCTGTCGGCTTCATACCGGATTTTTTCAGAATGGCATTGGAAGCGCCTTTAGTGTGCGCGAAATACGCTTCTTCGCCGGTGAACCGCCCGCCATGCTGCGGATAGAACTGGTACTCGCGACGCCAGAAATCCGGCATGTCGGTCATGTAGGAGTGCGTAAACAGGCACTCGGCAACCAGATGATCTTTCCCCATGATAAACGCGCCCGCACCTGCGGCGGCGGAGAATTCGAGGGCATCCGAGGGCGCCCCCTGCGACGTATCCGCCGCTATCGCCAGAGCGTATTTCATGAACCCGGATTCGACATGGCTGAGCGCCACGTACATAGCTTCCGAGCCGGCCTTGCAGGCGAACTCGAAATCAGCGCAGTGAATATCCGGCGTCGCGCCGATAGCCTCGGCGACAGTCGTGCCGGACGGTTTCACGGCGTACGGATGAGACTCCGAGCCAATGTAGATCGCGCCGATATCGACCGGATTCACCACCACCGCCCGTTTGAGCGCGCGACGAGCCGCCTCGACCGAGAGCGTGATTGTGTCCATGTCCGGCGGCGGGACAGATTTTTCGCGGAGCATCAGCCCCTTTTTGTAACTCTGAGCATCCATCCCCCAGACCTTGGCGATCTCCTCGACTTTAATTCGGTGACGCGGCAGATGCGCGCCGTATCCTACGATTCCTGCCATTGGTTACCTCGTATATCAGTTAAAGTAAGTTGAATGCTCTCAGGGTCCTCTTAACGCCGGTTGCGCAGTCCTTCCTCGATGTATCCTTCCTTGTGGTGAGGAGACAAACGTCTCCAATACAACGAGCGAAAAGATAGATTTTCTCGACAAAAAGGGCAAGCGAATTGGGGGGTCAGGGTAGTCTGCCAAGGTTCAAGTTCATATCCCGAAAATCCGATAATGGTAAAATGAGACAGTTTCTGATTGCTATTCTGCTTGCCGGATCGGTATTCGGCTCTTCCAAGGACGTCGTACTGGACAGCAACACCGCCTTCTATGACGGCGAGAATCTCCGGTATGTGATTCCCGCACCGCGGCAGTTCAAATTGGTGGTCGAAGAAGCGTATGCCGACGGCTACTCGATGGCGTTTGTGCCGAAGCTGGAATCCTACGATTCCGCCAGCGTCATGATCGGCGTCAATATCTACAAGCTGCGCGGAACGAGCCTTGACAGCGTTATCATGAATGACACGCTTTCGCTGAGACTGCATTTTGGCCGACAGGTCGACATGCGGGAAGTCCAGCCGCTCCCGACCGCGAACGGCGAGGCGGCGCGGACATTCTATCTGAAGCGGGAGAAGGGGTTCGTGCCGAATGCCGCGCTGGCGTATTTCGACGGTGGCGGCGAGGTCGTGATTTTTGAGTTGGTACTTACCGAGTCGGTGATGCGCTCGAAGGCGGAACAACTTTTCTCGGATTTCGTCCGCAATTTCAAACCGAGCAAACGGGGAACGCTGGGGAATAGGTAGGGGCCTACAGACCGAAGAGATCTCCGTTCTTGAATAACCCGCCTGTCTGAGGCGAAGACACTACTTTCTGCCCTTCCTCCGCAAGCAACTTCTTGACCAACTTGTTGATCTTTGCAATCTCGCGCTTGATGATTTTCCTGACATCCAGCCGAACTTGCCCGAGTCGCCCTTCAAGATTGGGTACAAAACTCGCGACTATTTCTCTACAATTCTGACCTAGCTCCACTAACTGGAAATGGACTGAATTGTTTGAGTCGAATTGTGGGATTGCACATGCTTCGAAAGGACGCCGATGAATGTGCCTCTCACCATAAAGGCCTTGGGGCTGAAGCTCCTTGATAATATCATTTACAACATCGGAATTTAGCACTGCCGTCAAATAGTAGCCCTCGTTGACAGTGGCCGGATAGTAGTAGTAGGTGACGGACTCGGCAAGGAATCCGTACGATACAAACGAACCCAAGCCTTCCTTCTCCCTCACATATAGGGATGCAGTTATGTTAGTACCAGATGTATTATAGAGCACAATATACGGTGCCCAGACATTCTGTTTCACCAATGTCTGATTATAGTTCAGCCGCTGAATTAGACTTCTGTCCTCAGTTTGCCGATTTGACTCCCACAGTTTTTCACTTTCTCGAAGCCATTTTGCCGCGTGGTGGTAACCCTGCTCCATGAGGATCTGCGAGTCCGCGATAGAAAACGACTCTCTTAGCTTAATGAGCGGCAGAAAGACCATCTCCGTTCTTGACACCGCAAATGGCAAAAGTCCCTTTGCAAGAACAGTTTCGTACATGAACTGCTTCTCTATCCGACCAACCATCTTCATATTCCATGGATGCTTGGACTCTTTCAATGCTTCTTCACTGGACGCGAGGTGCGGAGCGTCTTTGTGAACGGCTGCTTCTTCATCTGGCTCGACAAACCAGAAACACCGTGGGACAATGGTCGCGCCCTGCAGAAATCGTGGATAATAGTATGACTGGTACGCGTTTCCAAAATGGAAAGTGGTGTCCCCCTTGCTTACAGTGAGATGCTTCTTGGCAGATTCCAAGGTCAGGTTCTTGGTGGGAAGCGTACCTTCATACTTGACGGTTGGCACCTTGCTGCAACTGCCCTTCTGTCCATTACGAACAAGTAGTACCGACCGAACATTGAATAAAGGAGAAATGCCCGTGAAGTCATGTATCTCTGTCAATCCCCGTTTCTGGAAATCCAAGTGTTGTTTGGCCGGCAGAATAGTCGTTTTCGGCATTACAAACGCGATCTTCCCACCGGGTTTAAGAAACTGCGTCTCGCAGTAAACAAAGAACAATGTACTTGTATCCATCTGCGTGAACAGATTCCCGCTCTTAGGACTCAATAATTGATATTGAAACGTGAGGTCCTTGACGGCCTTCTTGTAGTTCTTATCCTTGATGTAACGATAGGAGAGCCACGGGGGGTTACCTACAATGTAATCCACTTTCGTCCGTCTGAGAAAGGCCGGTCTATAGGCGTTCTTAAGGATGAAGCTCCAAATACTGTCTCGATTCTGCCTTATTAGCTTGGCAAATAGCTTGAAGTTGTTCCTCCAAATGAAAGTCTCGAACTCAGAGGCTCCCGTCATACTCGCTCGCTCAAAACCAGCCAGCCCATGCTTTAGCTCGTCATTGCTGTGGGCCGTTTGGGCGCAGATCGCAGCCATGTTGTCAATTAAGCCGTCCAACGGCAAACCTCGCTCCATTGTCTCGAACGGTATAAAGAATGCTTCATCTTCAGAAATACTGATCTTAAGCGATCTCTTCTTAGGGTCCTCGGACACCAGAAGGGTATCAGCCATGTAGATCGGCAAGTACACATCAGTATCGATTGCTTTGATTTCCCTCGCTATTCCAAGAACGACATTTGCCTTGGTCATCATTACCGCAAGGGGATGGACGTCCAGCCCTACTACGGACTCCAGCACCAGCTTCGCCAGCTTTCCCCCCTTGTGTCCGTCACGCCGAAGGCTCCTTATAACAGCCATCAAAAATGAACCCGAACCGCAAGCCGGGTCCAAAATGCGGCCTGCCTTGTATCCTAACGTCTTGAGTGTTAGGTCTGCAATCCAGTCAGGTGTATAATACTCACCGAGGGAATGTCTGCTTTGCGGATCAACTAAGTCCTGATATATTTCCTTGAGAAGGTCCTCTCCAATTGCGTCCAGCTTGAACGGAGACAGATAAGCGTCGAGCTTAGAGAGGAGCCCGACGAAATCCGATTCCACGGAGGTGTCTATCGCCCAACTAAAGAAATCAGGCTCCACCAAGTTTGGCAGATTATTCTTCGCAAAGAAAGTCCCAGTCAAAATCCCTTTATAGCTGGCGGATGTTCTCTTCACGCCCGGGAACAACGCATTTGCTACCAATAGTCGGGAGAATACCGTGAGATAGGTATGCCTGAGAAACAACTCAGTATCGCCTAGCGGCTCGCCATATACGCGTGACAGCAGCGAGTTCCATTCGTCAATCTTCACCTTAACGCTGGATTCGTTCTTCACTTTAGCGTACATCTCCAAGAGCCGTCTAAGCGACTGTCTGAAAACAGCGCTTCCTGAGCCAAACCTAGTTGTTATGTCAACTGACTTTGGAGTGATTCTCTTTGAGGCGAAAATGATATTGTCCAGAGCTCGATATGAGTAGAGAGGGTCGTTCTCCACAAGCTCAAATGTGGTTATTTGGTCTAAACCCTTGTCGCCCAATTGGTACAATTCGAATCGCAGTCCGTCCGTAATAAGACTCAAATACTCTGTTGGTTTTGTCTGCGCCGCCAAGTACTTGCGCAGTTCTATAAATGCTGCGGGCCGCTCGCGCTCGAGATCCGTCTTAAACTCAATTATCACGAACCTGAATAGCGCATCTATGTAACCTTGGACCTTCCCAACCTTGACCTTCTCTTCGATTTCCACTTCTTGAGCGTCAACCCCATACGACAGCCGGAGGAAATTCATGAATAGACTCCGCCGCTGGTCGTGATGCTTCTTCTGGCGAATCGCCTCCTTAATCTGTTCCAGATATGAGCTAAGATGCTCTGGATAGTCCGCTTTGTACGGAAGAATTGGTTGATTGAGTCTCATTATTGTCCTGACATTCCCCAATTGCTCAAGTTCAACTACCTCACAAACCTCGTCGGATCCGTAATCGCCGCGTGTAATGCCGATGCGGCCGCCGTGGCCGGTGAGCAAAGATAGACTTCCGCCTGAACCTTGGCCAAACGCTCGCGACAGCGAGAGCCAGTCGTGGCCAAGCATATTTCCCCGGGGGAAACAAGTTCGTGCAGTGATGTCATCCCCCCGCCGCCGGAACCAGCGAGTATCGCGCCAGCCTCGACCAGCACGCGAATTAATCCCTTATTAAGTGCTTCGAGATAGACCGACCGCGAGGCCGGAATGACGATCAACCGGCAGTCCGGATGAACTTTTTTGTTCTTAAGAATTTCCGCCGCAACACGGATATCATCGTATCTTCCGCTGGTCAGCGTGCCGAGAATGATCTGCTGCACCGGCGTCCCTTCAAGCTCGGCCACCGGCTTCACATTGTCCACACCGGAAGGGAGTGATATCTGCGGCAACATCTGATCGATACTGATCTGGTAAATCTCCGAGTATTCCGCATTCTTGTCCGGAATCACGGGGCGGTAACTGACGCCGTTGCGGCCGGTCAGGTATCGGCGGGTGGTAGCGTCGTACGGGCAGATGGCCGCTGTGGCTCCCATCTCTACGGCGAGACTTGAAAGCAAAAACCGTTCGCTCATGGTCATCTGCGACATGACCGCACCGCCGTATTCGATCACCCTTCCGGCGGCGCCGTCGGCGGTGAGCTTCTTGATGATCGACAGCATGATATCTTTGGCGTACACCGCGCGTCCTTTGCGGCCGCTGATGCCCAAACGGATTGTCTCCGGTACGGTCACTTCAAATTGACCTGAAGCCCAAACCCCGGCCATTTGCTGTGTCGAGATTGGTTGAAAATACATCCCGACGCAGCCGTACGCGATTCCCATCTGATTGGTTCCAAGCGCCAACTGCCCCGGCAGCAGATGCCCTTTCTCGAGAATCACCTGATGGCACAGGCCATCGCGACTGTCGTAGACGCTCTTGATTCGCTGCCGGCGAATAAAGTCGCGCATGGCCCGAGGATCAACTCGGGTGTCCACGCAATCATAGCTTACGACGACTTTATTCGGATTCCAGATATATTCGACCCCGGCCTTGCGGAATTCCGTTACGATCTCGGCCGTATCGTAGTGAGAAACGACCAGGTCCGGCTCTACGACAACGGTCTCCCCTATCTCCACTCGCTCCCGCTCCTGCGTCAGGCAGCGGGCGATAATCTTCTGGGCGACACTCTGTTTGCCGTACAAGGCGTTTACTGTCGGCCCGAGCTTGGCGCCGGGGAAATTAAACTCCAATTGCTCGAGCTTGAGAAACGCCGGCTTTTCTTTGATGCCGTAGCGACGACGCCAGTTGTAAAAGGCCGCCTTGGAGAGACCAAGTTCGAGGCCTGATTTTTCGTCATCGCCGTATCGCTCCCACAGATTCCGAACTTCAGCTTCGGAGAACTTGGGAAGTGAGTGTTTTGGGATGTTCTTCTTCCGCCGCCAGTACGCTACAAGATATGCCGGGACACCGCCAAGCCGCTCGCCGATTTTTTCATCGGTCTTGTACAGTTTCTGAAGCTGCAAAAGCTCCATCTTAGTCGGCGCGGCGCGACGGCGTGTCATATTTTCGCGAACGCCTCCCGAAGTTTTTCATACACAGGCTCCAGCGGCACCGAGACTACATTGGTATTTCCTAAGACCGGCATGAAATTGGTGTCGCCGACCCATCGCGGTACGATATGCATATGCAAATGCCCCGGCACACCAGCACCGGAGCCGCGCCCGAGATTCATGCCGAGATTAAGCGATTGCGGCCGAAGCTCTTTCTTGATGATCGCCACGGCGACGCGGGTCAGATCGAAAAACTCAATTGCCTCCTGTGGCGTCAGTTTCTCAACATGAGCCACATGGCGGTACGGTACTACCAGCGCGTGCCCCGTGTTGTACGGAAATTTGTTTAGGATGACAAATACTGAGCGGCCGCGATACAGAACGAGATTCTTGATCGTGTCTTTCATCTTGTGCCGCTTGCAGAAGATACACCCCTTCTCTTTCTTGGAGAGGATGAACGCGGATCGCCAAGGCGCCCAGATGATCTTGTCCTGCATATGACGTGAATATATTCACAGGGGGTAGCCGGAGAAAGCGAAATTGTTATCCACAACGCCTATCCGCATAGGATGTAATTAGTTGAGGGGCAGGTTCGGAAGTTATTATGTCGCAACAGATAGGGGGCAAGCCTGTCAGGCAACCGCAATCACGTGAACCACATTAGGTTGCGCAAGGGCGTGAGGTTGGGGGCGGTCGGCTTACTGCCCCGGCATCAACCCAAGTATTTCCCACAACAGCGCCGGCGGGACACTTCCCTCAGACAGAATCCGGTCATAGAAATCATGCTCGGAGAAATTGGCGCCGTCGCGACGCATCGTCGCTTCCTTCAGCATTTCAATCTCCCGCTTCCCCATCAGGTAGCTCATTTGGACAGTCGGCGTATAGGTGTAGCGGCGAACCTCGGAGCGGATATATTGTTCGTCCGCCTCGGTCTCGATCTCCAGCGCTTTAGTCATCCAGTCAACACATTCGTCATACGTGAACTGTCCGCTGTGCAGCTTGACATCGGCCACAATCCGCGCGGCGCGATAGCGGATTCCACCGAGAATGGCCAGCCACTGTTGCGGGTTGTCCGGCCCGAATAATCCGGCCGCATATATCATCTCTTCGCTGTACAGCGCCCAGCCCTCGATCATCATCATATTCCTCTGCCACTTCCTGACCGGGTCGGGATTTCGCGACGCCATCTGCGCCTGCAGATGATGCCCCGGATACGCCTCATGAACCACCGATCCCTTGAACCCGCGGCGATGAACGTAACGGTAGCGCGCTTCGAGCTGCGGTCGGTCCATGCTGTCCGGCAGGGGACGAACATAGAACAGCGGTTGCTGCAGCGAATCGAACGGCCCGGCCGCCTCGTATCCAATACCGCCGTGCAGCGGTCGCATGAAAGTCGGTGTCTCGATGACGGTGACATCGGCAATGTCATCCGGAACCGTGACGATTTCGTTTATTTCGAGAAACAGCCTGACTTGCTCCGTCTCCCATTGATAATAATCGAGAATATCCTGACGCGTGAATGTCGCCGGCACAAAGACCGAATCCTGTCCGGTCTGATGCTGCGATTCGATGACTTTGGCGTAATCAGCATATACCTGCTGTGACCACGCCAACAGACTCTCCCCGATCTTGAGCAGGGAGTCAGAGTCATAGGTAAGGAAATATTCGTTGCGAAGCAGGTAGTCGAACGCATCCTTGCCGATGGCGAAGCCCTTGTCTTCGCCGGTCTGGACGTTGGATAGCCAGGTTTGGAAATCATTCATGGCGTCACGCGCCGATGTAACAGCACGGGCAATCTCTGTTGCACGGTTCGGGAACTCGCCGGTCAAATCCTCACCCAGGGCGCGAAAGAACTCCTGTGTGGCATCAAGTGTTTGCCGGGCCGACTGAACCCAGACCGCCGGCGGTTTGCGAATATTCTGTCGCCCAGTGGTCAGCAGCGCCGGTATGGCTTTCATGCGAGCGAGAATCGGCGGGAGTTTGCCTTCCATGGGAGCGTGCTGAGAAATTGTCACGTAGTAAATGCCGTTGAGCGCTTCATCAACGTATAGTTGCGGCGACTTCTTGTACCAGCCGATCTTGTCAAGATGCAGAAGTGCTACATTGATATTCGACTTCACCAACCGGCACGTAATCGAGTCCCGGGCGGACGGAAGCGTCCTTTGAGCGGTGGCCAAACGGCTCTCGTACTGCTTAAGGGTTCGTATCATTTGCCTCACGGCGGCAGGGGAATAATCGGCCAGACGGTTATCATAGGCGTGAATTCCCATCTCAGTCGCGGCCACCGGATAATATGATTGCAGAGAACCCAGAATCTCCTGGCACAGGTCGGGGAATGATTGGGCTTTCTTATTCCGGTTGGCTGCCTCGCTCGTACCTGAGCATGTGACGACAACCACAACTGCCACTGTCAACCATTGCCGCATATCCGTTTCTCCTCTTTACGACCGCTGTAACAGCCCGATCAGTTCAATATGCATGGTGTGTGGAAACATATCAACGGGAATCACTCGATGCAGATGGTAGCTTGAAGCAACCATCTCCCGGACATCCCGCGCAAAGGTCGCCGGATTACAGGAGATGTACAGCAGCTTGCCTGGACCGTATTCGATGATCTTCTTGAGGGCTTTCGGGTGAAGTCCGGCACGGGGCGGGTCAATCACGATCGCCGGGAACAGGTGGCTTCCGCCCAGGCCCTGCAAGAACGCGGTAACATCTCCTTCGACAAATCGGCAATTAACCAACCCGTTAAGCGACGCGTTCTCTTTTGCCGCCGCCACCGACGCAGCCACAAGCTCAACCCCTGTCACCGATCTTGCTTTCCCTGCCAGAAGGATTGAGATGGCGCCGGTGCCGCAGTATAAATCGAGTACATCTTCGTCGCCGGATGGCTGCAGTTCATCGAAAGCGATCTGGTACAGCCTCTCCGCTTGAACTGAATTAGTCTGAAAGAATGTGTTAGCCCCGATACGGAAACGGCGCCCGAGAATTGCCTCTTCAATAAAGCCCGGGCCGAATAGCCCAGTCTCGATTTCGCCGGCGGCGATGTTACTCTTCCGGCCGTTCTGGTTATGAATGATCGTGGTTATTTCCGGCACGGTAGATGTCAACTCCGCGATAAACGCCTCTGCGTTGGGAAACTCGCCGTAGTTGGTGACGATATTGACCATCAGTTGATTGGTTCGTTTGGTCTGACGGATCACGACAAACCGCATATACCCGCGATGGTACTTGACATCGTAAACCGGAATCTGTTCCCGCTTCACGTACTCGCGAATCCAGTTTACGATGCGATTCGACGTTTCCGACTGCAGGTGGCAACGGTGCAAATCAAAGATGCGGTCGAACCTGCCGCGCTCGTGCAGGCCGAGCGTGAAATCGCCACCCGGATCGACGTGAAATGAGAACTCCATCTTGTTCCGGTACCAGAATGGATCATCGCACCCGATGGCGGCGGTGACTTCGACACCATCCAGTCCTCCGAGCCGTTCGAGACAGTCGACTATCTGCTTGCGTTTGAAGATCAACTGCTGGTCATAAGCAAGGTCCTGCCACGTGCACCCGCCGCAGGTTTCGAAGTGTGTGCAAGGCGCGGGCACGCGAAGTTCCGAGCGTTTCACTATCTCCCGCACGATCCCCTGATCGTATCGCGCTTTGGATCTCGTGATCTCTGCCAACACGACTTCCCCCGGCAAGCCCCCTTTCAAGAAAACGACTTTACCGTCCCGGTATGCGACCGCTTTGCCATCGAACGCCAGATCGGCGACTTCGAGCTCAATAAGCTGGGATTCCGGTAATTCAGTCATTCGTGGTGGTTGTAGCGACAGAGGAGGTCGGTGCGGTCGCAATCCTCGGTCTCGATTTGAATGGTGGCGTGGCCAATCTCAAACTCCGCATAGAGCCGGGCATTGATCCGGGCGATTATCTCCGGGCCTTGCGAGTAGTCACCGGGATCGACACACACATGACATGACAACGCCGCCTCCCGCGAAGAGAGCGACCAGATGTGAAGATCGTGCACATTTCGGACCCGCGGAACCTGAAGCAATGTCTGATGGACCCGGTCGAAATCTATCTCCGACGGTACGGCCTCCAGGAGAATCAGCACCGCTTCTTTAATGACAAGATACGAAGACCATAGAATCATCAGCCCGATCACCGCCGATAGTATCGGATCAACCTGCGTCCAACCGGTCGAGATTATCACCAGCGCACCGGCAATGACGCCGACCGAAGATACCGCATCGTACGCCATATGAAGGAACGCCGTTTTCATGTTCAGCGATTTGTCCTTCTCCGACGCCAGAAACCAGACCGACAACAGATTGCCGATCAATCCGATTATGGCGACTGAAAGAAACAGTGCGGGATGAGACAGCGGCTGCGGCGCTATGAATCGTCGGTACGCCTCGACAAAAATGAATACGGCAATTACGACCAGCGCCGACGCCGAAATGAGCGCTGTCATCACTTCGAGTCGCTTGAGGCCGTAGGTTGATTTCTTGGTAGCCGGACGCTGCGAGCCTTTGATGCCAAACCAGGCGAGAACCAGCGCGGCGACATCGGAGAGGTTGTGGACGGCGTCGGCGGTGAGCGCTAAGTATCCTGAGACGAGCCCACCCACGAACTCGGCAATCGTAATGCCAAGGTTGAGGAGAATTGTCCAGGCCAGCTTTTCGCCCGGACGAAAGATATGACGATGGTCCGACCGCATGATTGAATATAATACGTAAGGCGCGTCAGCGAAACAGTGGACCTATCGCACGACCCGATTGAATTAAAGCCGCTACGTGCCGGCCGTCAGTATCAGATTGTCTTTCTTCAGTTCAATCCTGACGGTCTGCCCGGACTTTACCTGACCCGCGAGAATCATTTTTGCGATCTGCTGGTTCAGTTCCCGGCCGATATACCGCTTGATCGGTCGGGCGCCGAAGGTGACATCGTACGCTGTTTCAGCAATGTGCGACACGGCTTGGTCGGTGATGCTGATGCTTACCTCTCGTTCGGCGAGCAGTTTCTCCAGCCGGGCCAGTTGGAGCCGGACTATCTGCTTGATTTCTTCTTTCGATAAGGCCGCAAATACGATTGTCTCGTCGATTCGATTCACGAATTCCGGTCTCAGCGTGTGGTGAAGAGTATCGAGCACTTTCTGTTTAATCTCTTCGTACACGATCTCCCGGTTGAATTCCCCGATCGATGCCGACTCCCGCTGAATGTACTCGGCCGCAATATTGGAGGTCATGATTAAGATCGTATTCTTGAAGGAGACCGTCCGTCCCTTGTTGTCGGTGAGACGGCCATCGTCGAGCACCTGCAGCAGTATGTTGAACACGTCGGCATGCGCTTTCTCGATTTCATCGAGCAGGATAACCGCATAGGGACGGCGGCGGACCGCCTCGGTCAACTGTCCTCCTTCATCGTATCCGACATAACCGGGGGGGGCGCCGATCAGCCGCGAAACGGCGTGCTTCTCCATGTACTCCGACATGTCAATTCGGATGATGGCATCCTCGGTACCGTAAAGGAACTCCGCCAGCGCCCGTGCCAGTTCGGTTTTGCCGACACCGGTCGGGCCGAGGAATATGAATGACCCTATCGGCTTGTTCGGGTCAGAAAGCCCCGCCCGCGATTGCCGCACGGCGTTGGCGACCGCCGCGACGGCGTCGTTTTGGCCGACCACCCGCTTATGCAATTCATCTTCCAGCCGCAGCAACCGCTCAGTCTCTGACTCGGTCAAGCGCGTGACGGGAATATGCGTCCACTTGGAGACAACTTCGGCGATCTCTTCGGCATCCACTTCTTCCTTAAGCAGTTGACGTTTTTCCTGAATGGCCGCCAGCGAGTGCGTGAGAAAAGCCAGTTTCTTGTCCGCCTCCGCCAGATCACCATACTTGAGTCGCGCCGCGGCTTCGTAGTCCGCACGGCGCTCCGCCTCGGCGGCTTTCAGTTTGAGCGTCTCGATCTCCGACTTGATCGCACGAATGGCATCGACTGTTTCTTTTTCCTTCAGCCATTGGGTGCGAAGATCATCCCGCTGGGCATACAACTCCTTAAGCTCTTCCTCGATTGGTTTCAGCCGTTCCGCGGCGTCCTTTTCCCGTTTGATTCCCTCTTTCTCAATCTCAAGCTGACGGATACGCTTCTCGACAGCGTCGAGTTCTTCCGGCAGCGAATCTATAGAGATACGAAGCTCCGCCGCGGCCTCATCGATAAGGTCAATCGCCTTATCCGGCAGAAATCGGTCGGCAATATACCGGTCCGAGAGCTTCGCCGCCGCCACGATCGCGGCGTCCGAAATCTTTATCCCGTGAAACACTTCATACCGCTCACGAAGGCCGCGCAGGATGGACACCGTTTCTTCGACGGTCGGCGGTTCGATGAGAACAGGAGCGAGGCGGCGCTCAAACGCGGCATCTTTCTCGATATGTTTGCGGTACTCGTCGAGAGTTGTGGCGCCGATAAAGCGGATGTCGCCTCGCGCCAGCGCGGGCTTAAGCATATTGGAGGCATCCATCGCTCCCTCGGCGGCTCCGGCGCCGACCAGGGTGTGCATTTCATCGACAAACAGAATTGTCTTGCCGGATGATTCCTCAACTTCCTTCAGAATCGTCTTAAGGCGCTCCTCGAATTCGCCGCGAAATTTGGATCCCGCGATCAAAGCGCCGAGGTCAAGGGCGACCACCTGCCGATCTTTGAGCGTCTCCGGTACCTCGCCGATAGCGATCTTCTGCGCCAGCCCTTCGACCACCGCGGTCTTGCCGGTCCCCGGCTCACCGATCAGCACCGGATTGTTCTTGGTGCGACGAGAGAGAATCTTAATAATGCGGCGAATCTCGTCATCACGGCCAATCACCGGATCGAGTTTTCCCTCACGCGCCATTTTGGTCAGGTCGCGGGAATATTTCTCCAGTACGGCGTATTTTGATTCCGGGTTGTCATCGGTAACGCGGGATTTGCCGCGGATTGCGCTCAAAACCTTGAGTATTTCATTCCGTTTAACGCCATTGGCTCGCAATATCTCCTGCGCTTTCGATTTCACTTCCAACATTGCCAGCAGCAGATGCTCAACCGAAACATACTCGTCGCCAAAACCCTTTAGCTCGCTCTCCGCCTTGTAAACTACTTGCGTGAAATCGTTTGAGGGGTGTACCTGCCCGCCCGCTTGATGCGGTAGCGCTTGCAACGCCTTGTCCACTTCGGAGGCAATTGCCTCATCATCTACACCGAGCCGCTTCAGCACCTGCGTGACCAGCCCTTCCTCCTGCTTCAGCAGCGCGTCCAGCAGGTGGAGTGAAGTCACTTCCGGGTGCGATTCAGCCATCGCCTGTTGTTGGGCGGTATTGATGGCGTCGATTGATCGTTGAGTTAGCTTGTTCAGGTTCATATGTGTTCACATCCTGTTATCGAAAACGGGTACCCCACAGCTATGCTCCGGGTTCTCAACTTCCATTGCCCTGCGTCCTGCCAATCACTTTTTCGGACACCTATAGCAGTCCACCGTGTGGTCGTTCACCAGTCCAACCGCCTGCATATAGGCATAGATGATCGTACTGCCGACAAACCGGAACCCGCGTTTCTTCAGCTCCTTGGACAGAGCATCGCTTTGTACCGACGTTGCGGGGACTTGTTTCATGGATTTCGGCCGGTTGGCAATCGGCTTCCCGCCGACAAACGACCAGACATACTTATCGAATGATCCGAACTCCGCCTGCACCCGCAGAAATGCCTGAGCGTTGGTGACGGCCGAATCAATTTTGAGCCGATTCCGCACGATACCGGCGTCATCCATTAGTGCCGCCTTCTTCTTCGCATCGAACCGCGCGACTTTGCGGGGATCAAAACCGGCGAATGCCTTCCGGTAGTTTCCCCGCTTCTGCAAAATCGTCTTCCAACTCAGTCCGGCCTGTGCCCCTTCAAGAATCAGGAACTCGAAATGCAACCGGTCGTCATGTACCGGCACGCCCCATTCTTTATCGTGGTAACGAACATATTCCGGCTCAGTACCGGCCCAAGCGCAGCGGAGTTTATTAGTCTGCTTCCTCATCACATTTCGGAACACAAGGTTGGCGACCTATAAGCTATGGTGACAAATACATGCGCAATTCCGGATGACTTTTCAACACGTCACCGACCACTTGCCGGCTCAATCCTTTTTCCATTCCCTGCCGAAGCACCTCGGCGGCCTCTCGATATCTTCCTTTTGAAATATACACGTTGCACAACTCAATGTGAAGTTCCGGCGCCGCATCGCTCTTGGTCGCTGCTGTTTCCAGATATTTCACGTATTGCGTCGTATCCCCATGGGTCAACCGCAACCTCGCCAGGTAGAACCAAGCCAGCGATCGCTCCGGAGCTATTTCTGTGGCCCGTATATACGATCGCTCTGCTTCCGCCAGATTGCCTTCCTGCTGAAGGAAATACCCTTTGCCGACCAATGCATCGGGATTCCCCGGACGGAGTCCCAGAGCGGTATCGAGCAGAGCCCGCGCCTCGCCAACTCGACCGAGGCGAAGATAGATGACACTCATCCGGCTGTACGGTAGCGAATTCATCGGATTGTATTGCCTGGCACGCGTCAGGTTGATGAGTGCTTCCGACAGGCGATTCCGAGCCATAAGACTATCAGCCCGTGCGATGAGCTGCTCTTCCGGATAGGATAGGTACCGCTGGCCCCACCGGTCGAATTCTTCCCGATTACGGACTTCTCCGTAATATATCTGCACCAAGTTTGCGGCCTGCTTTCCCTTGACCTTGTCCAAATCGACGTAATCCTCGACTTGGCGAAGCGCCATCGATGGTACGAATTGAGTGGTCACCCTCGCCGTTGCGGATAATCCGGCAAGGACGACAGCCAAGATTAGAACCGTGCGGCTCAGCACCGGGCTACTGCGCCTGTCGAGCAAAGCGTATGCAAGAAGTGCCGACAGCGGAATGGCCGCGAAAGAGAACAGATCCCAATCACGGGGCATGGCAAGTTTCGGATCGAATATGAACGCGGGAGTTAGCGCAGTGACCGCAAGGATGGAGAGAAACCGAACATCGGTCCCGGCGGACAAATTCTTCACCGGTGATTTCCACAACATGACCAGAAGCAGAGGAAGTCCGGGAATCAGGAGAAGCAGAAGATTGCCATAGTCGCCCAGATGAGCAACTGAGAACAGCGTATATCCTTCCACAGTGAAGCGCGTATCAGTGAAAGACAACAGGGAGATGCGAAGAAAAAGGCTGTAGTCCATAGCAAGCCACAGCGCAGCTGCAACAATGATGACGGACGCCAGCACCATTACCAACTTTACCGGCCAGGACGCGTCCACTATCCGTTTCTCCATTCTGCCTCCGGCCAACAGCAGATACGCGGCGGGTAAAACGAAAATCACACCAAAGATGTGACACATGATGGCGAAAGCCAGCGGGATAAGGATGGTCCAGCGGGCTACTTTCCCCAATGCCGCCAGCAATCCTACACAGGTAAAGCAACCGACCGCGAGAACGAAGAGTGAGTAGTTTTCCACGTAGCCGAAAAACAGCAGCACCTGACCCGAAAGCACGACTGCGAAGCCAAACAGAACCGCGTCGCGCGTTCGCTGAAACAACCTCAATGCCGTCCATGAAATCAACAGCAAGAACAGTATGCCGGCCGCCACGGAAAGTAACTGGTAGCTCAACAACACATTCTCTTTGGTATTGCCGCCGAGAAGAGAGGCAAGCCACAAATGCAGCTGCATTTCGCCGAAATCTCGATTGACAACAAATGGCATGCGGCCGGAGAGCAGACCAATGTTCACATACCCGTCCCCAAGGAAATGAGTCTGCCCGCGAAAGAACCAAAAACAGAGTCCTGCTACTAGCGCGGCACTCAGGACACTTAGAATTACAGTGCTCCTGCGTGGAGATGATACGGACGATTCCTCTTGTCCGAGCTTCATCGCGACCGGAATGAGCGCGAGGCCAAACCCCAAGAACAGCAGCCGTCCCCACAGTGGAAGATAACCCCAGGTACTGATGCCCCAAAGTCGGAGCTCAGTGAAAAAGGAAGCTGCGAAAAAAACCACCAGCAATGCAAGATAGAGGAGAACGAAAACAGTCTGCGTTGAACCGCTCTGCCCGGTCATACAGGTACTCTAACTCACTCCAAGGGCGTTGATCATTTTCGAGAGCAATATAAGCAAATCGGACGCTGTATCAACAGGCAGCGTCAAAGCGCCCATAAGACAGATACGTTCTCCCCAAGAGATCAAGGGCGGTAAGTGCCCCTCAGTCCTACATCAGCGAATACCCGCCGTCAACGATCACCGTCTGCCCGGTGATCCAGCTTGCTTTCGGACCGGCAAGGAATACGACGACATCGGCAACTTCCTCCGGTGTGCCGATCCGCTTGAATGGAGTACGCTTCGAGACTTCGATCTTCATCTGCTCGTAGTTCGGAAATACTTTCAAAGCGCTGGTATCGATGAATCCGCCCGACACGCAGTTCACCGTGATATGCCGGGGCGCGAGTTCCACCGCCATATATTTGACAATGTTCTCAATGGCCGCCTTGGAGATTCCGATAGCCGCATATCCGGGGATATATCGAATCGAACCGAGTGACGAGAGTGTCACGATGCGACTGTGATCCGGCATGATCGGCGAGCCGAGTTGCACGCAGTGCAGAAAGGCACGAGCGTTGGTGTGCATGGAGAGATCCCAGGCTTTGTCGTCGATATCGATCATGGCCGTAAACAATCCCAGCGCTGCGTTTGAAATCAGGATATCGAGTTTGCCGAATCGTTCCTTGATCCCCTCGAATATCGGCGGTATCTGATCGTGGTTTCCCATGTTGGCGCGGTGGGCATAGCACTCCACGCCATAGCTTTTGATTTTCTCGACGGCTTCATTCGCCGATTGGCGGCTGCGGAAGTAATTAATGACTACGTCCGCACCTTGTTCGGCCAGCTTCTCCGCGACCGAAAGCCCGATACCGCGCGTTCCCCCGGATACAAAGGCAACCTTGCCTTTCAATTCCATCTCATCCCTCCTGGATGCTGTGCCATCGCCGATGGCATTCAAATCTCATATCCGCCGGCCTGGCTTTCCAGAGCCTCCGCCAGACTGTCCAATTCAACCGGCGCGAACTCCGTCTCAAATACGGCGGAATAATGCTCGATTAGACGATGACTGAATTCTTTCATAACAACTGCCCGACCGGTCAGTTCCTGCAGCGAAGTCATCACTTTGGCTTCGAGCCCGCACGGATTAATCGTGTTGAAATCGGCCAAATCGGTATTCAAATTGATCGCGGCGCCATGAAACGTAATCCACTGCTTCACGGCTACGCCGATGGACGCGATCTTCTGACTGCCGACCCATACACCGGTGTATTCTTCGCCTCGTTTCGCTTCCACGTTGTAGCCGGCCAGCGCGCGAATGATCCCTTCCTGTATGCAATCCATGAATCGGTGAAGGTCCCGCCCGCGCCGCATCAGATTGAAAATGAAATAGACGACCAATTGCCCGGGGCCATGATACGTGACATCGCCGCCCCGTTCAATGAAGTACGGCTCAATGTCTACCTTCTCGAAATTTTCCTTGTGGCCGTCCTTACCGACCGTGATTACCGGCGGGTGCTCCACCAGCATGATCGTATCGCGGGCCAGCCCCTGCTGACGCATCGACACCAATCCATGCTGCCATGCGAGGGCGCGGCTGTATTCCTGTCTGCCAATATCCAGAACCCAGCCAAGATGCCCGGTGTCCGCCGTGGTCATTATCTCAGATTCAATAGCAGTTTGGTCGGGTCAGCCAGAAACAGGTGCACCTTGTGCAGGAATTGCACGGCGGTGTGGCCGTCAACGAGCCGATGATCGAACGACATGCCGAATGACGAAATGTTCCGAATCACAATCTGATCGTCTACCACCCATGGCCGCTTGGCAATCTGGTGAATGCCGAGAATGGCGACCTGCGGTTGGCTGATAATCGGCGTCGATGCCGTAGCGCCGAACATACCGGCGTTGGTAAGAGAGAACGTGCCGTCGGAAACATCGTCCGGCCTCAGGCGATTGGTACGGGCTTTCTCGCCGAGCGATTGAATTTCCACTGCCAGTTCGATGATACTCTTCTTGTCGGCGTCTTTAACTACCGGTACTATAAGTCCTTCGTCGCGCGCCACGGCGACGCCGATATTGAAGTAATTCTTGACGATGATTTCTTTCTCAGTAAGCGAGGCGTTTATAGTCGGATACTCTTTGAGCGCGACACAGCAGGCTTTCATGATAAACGGCATGTAGGTCAGATTCGCGCCATAAGTCTCAAGAAACTCCTTCTTAACTTCGTTACGGAACCGGACCAGTTCGGTCATGTCGATATTTTCAAAGGTCGTAACATGCGGCGAGGTCTGCACCGACTTGAGCATATGCTCGGCGATCATCTTCCGCGCGCCGATCAGCGGCGTACGTGTGGTCCTTTGAGCCTCCGGTAGCGGCGCAAACACCGGAATCGTGATCTGAATTCTTGGAGCCTTAGTGACCTGAGCAACCGGGGCAGCAGCCGACACCATCGCTTGCGCGAGAGATATCGAAGGTGCGACAGGTGATGGAATCGGTCCCGCAACGAACCCGGCTCCAGCGGAGCGTTCTTCCACCGTTCTTTTGACATCCTCTACCGTCACAAGACCGTCCTTGCCGGTCGGGACGATTGTCGACGGGTCCACGCTGTACTCGCGGACAAGCATCTTTACTTTGGGAGACATTTTGCCGCGACCGACCTCAGCGGTCCCCTTAACTTCACGGGCAGGCGCCTTGGCGACGGCGGACGAAAGAGCCTCCGCCTGTGCCGGTGCTTGTGCCGATGCTTTGGGCGCAGCCACCGATGCAGCAGTTGCAGCCTTGCCGTCCTCAATAACGGCAATGCGCGTTCCTACCGGCACCACGTCCCCTTCTTTGACGAACTGAGCAACGACGGTTCCAGAAACTTCCGCGGGGATTTCTACGTTCACTTTATCGGTCATCAATTCGACCAGCGGCTGATTGACCTCGACTTTATCACCGACTTTTACCTTCCACTCCAAGATCGTCCCTTCCAGAACCGATTCACCCATCTGGGGGACGAGAACATCAGTAGCCATACTCACAATCCTTTATGACAAAGCGCACAATATCCTCAATAAGAGACTAAATATATACACTATCAGACGTCGCAGTCAAGCCTTCACGCGATCTCCAGCATCTTGTCCAGAGCCAGTTTTGCCTCGCTGCGGGTCGGCTCGTTGACGCGGATCGGTTTGATTTCGGCGAACCGTTCCAGCGTAAAGGCCAGGTCGTTCAGTGTCGTCCGGTACATATTGGCACAGACCGGGCAGGTGGTACCGGACAACTCGAATATCTTCTTGTCCGGGTGCACATGCGCCATGCGGTTTATCAAGTTTATCTCCGTGCCGATCGCTATCACCGCTCCGGCCGGCGCTTTGGCGCAATAGTCCACGATGAAGCTCGTCGACCCGTTGGCATCCGCCAACTGCACGACTTCGGGCGGACATTCCGGATGTACAACGATCTTTGCCGCCGGATAGTTCGCGCGCACTTCGTGTATCTGTTCGGCTGTGAAATTGGTGTGCACGTGGCAGTGCCCTTTCCAGAGGATCACTTTGGCGCGGTCAATCTGCTCGGCACTCAGGCCGCCGTCGTCACGCGAGAAATCCCAGACGACCATTTGATCCGGGCGCAGGCCGAACTTGATTCCGGTGTTGTATCCGAGATGTTGATCCGGGAAAAAGAACACTCTGTCGCGGCGCGAGAGCGCCCATCGGAGGGCGGCATCGGCGTTGGACGAGGTGCAGATGAGGCCGCCATTCCGGCCGGTAAACGCTTTGAGGCCGGCCGCTGTATTCATGTATGAAATCGGCATAATGCGATCGACACCGCCGAAGGGCTTCAAGTAATCCCATGCCGCGAGGACATCCGCCATCTCCGCCATGTCGGCCATTGGGCATCCGGCCAGTGGATTCGGGAGATACACATTCTGATTGTCGCCGGTGAGTATGTCCGCCGATTCGGCCATGAAATGAACGCCGCAGAAGACGATTATATCCGCGTCCTTCTTGCCCGCGGCAATCTTGGACAGCCCGTAGCTGTCGCCGATGTGGTCGGCAAACTCAACTATCTCCATCCGTTGATAGTGGTGAACCAGAATGCACAAGCGTCGGCCCAGGACCTGCTTCGCTTCAATGACGCGCTCGCGAAGATTCTCTATCGATGATTCCCGATACTCTTTGGGCAGGGCAAAATACATCAGTCGTCTCTCTTTTGGCGAAGCCGGTCCCATTTTTTCTGAACAATCTCGTGACGGTCGGTCGAATGACCGGGGCTGATCTTAGCCTTAGGGTCAACGTAGTTCTTGGCGTTGTTGACGGCTATCGCCACCTCGCCGCAACCGGTGGAGATCAGTTTCAGCTTGCCGTCGTAGGTAACAATGTCCCCTGCCGCGTAGACCCCTTCGATATTCGTGCGCATGCGGCCGTCAACTTTGATGGCGTTGTGCTCGAGTTCCAATCCCCACTGCTCGATCGGACCAAGATTGGTCAGAAATCCAATATTGCAGATCACGGCGTCGATCGGCAGCGTTTCCTCTTCTCCGGTTTGGGACTGCACAATCGTTACCTCGCGGATATGGTCTTCGCCGGTCATTCGTTTCACTTCCCAAAACGGGTACTTCATTCTGACACGGGAGTTCTTCACCTTGCGCACCGAGTCCTCGTGAGCGGAGAAGAAGTCGTTTCGGTGGATATGCGTAATTGATTTCGCGACCGGTTCCAGCATCATGGCGTAGTCGAAGGCCGAATCCCCGCCGCCTACGATAAGCACGTTATTGTCCTGGAAATCGCTGATTCGGCGAACGAAGTAGTGGATGCCCGCCCCTTCCAGCCGTTCGATATCGGGAATGTCGAGCTTGCGCGGTATATACGCGCCGAGGCCGGCGCAGACAATGACCGTTTTGGAGAGATGCTCCGCCCGGTCGGTCTGCAGATGGATCAGCCCATCGTGCCCGCGCTCAACCCCGGTCACTCTTTCGCCAAGACGGAGCGTGTGGGGATACTGGAAGGCTTGTTCTTTCAGCAGCCTCGTCAACTCTTTGGCCATAATCTTGGGAAACCCGGCGACATCGTAGATGTATTTCTCCGGGTAGAGCGCCATCAGACCGCCGCCGACCTCTTCAAGCATATCGATTGTCTTGAAGCGGGTCATGCGCAGGCCGGCATAGTACATCCCGTACAACGCGACGGGTCCGGCCCCTATGAATGTGATGTCGTATAGACCGCTGTTGCCTGCCATTTACTGCCTACCCTGAGTGTATGAATGAAAACAACGGATTCATCCCAGAGTGCCCAAGAGCGTCAGGTTTGAATTCCGGGCACAATATAGGGGATTTTGGGCCGATTTGCCAGTCTACCGGCGCCGGTACGTTTACCCGGCAATATCAGACACTAAATTTGGCGAGTTCTTCAAACAAGCGGTCGGTGCTGGGAATACTCGCAAGATCGACGTTGTCGATGTATCTGATCACGCCATCCTTATCGATCAGAAAGACAACCCGTTCGGCAAACCCGCGGTCGCTCAACACCCCAAAGAGGCGAGCGACCTCGCCGTGCGGGAAGTAATCGGCCATTAGAGGAAAGGAAATTCCTCCCAAAGACTTGGCCCACGCGACATGGCAGGGGACAGAGTCGACCGAGATCCCCAATACCTGCGTGTTATACTCGCTGAATTTGTCAATGAGACTCTGATATTCCGGTATCTGGGCGGTGCAGACGGGCGTCCAGTCACCGGGATAGAACGCCAGGACAACGTTCTTTCTGCCCCGATACCAGTGAAGATTCAACCGTCCTTCGTTGTGGGTGGGAAGCGTAAAATCAGGCGCCACGTCGCCAACCTTGAGCGTCCGGGTGGAGTGGCCGGATTTGTCAGCCGATGACGTGGGAAGAATCAATACCGGTCACTTTCATCGTCGATAGCGTCATCGTCATCAAGCATCTCATCGTCGTTAATATCATCATCCTCAGACCATTCGGAGAACTTGCTCTTTGGGGCTCCACATACCGGGCAATTGTCCGGCGGCTCCTCTTCGTCATGCACGTATCCGCAAATGTCGCACACCCACTGCATGAATATTCTCTCCTAATTCTCTTGATGCGTAATCTCTTATTATGCCTGGCGGCGATCTCGGGCGCCCTCAGTCTTCCATCTCCGCGCCGGCGCCGATGGCAAACCAGTGGTAGTTGCCGGAAATGGCGTCCTTCTCGGCTTGTAGGATTTCAAAATGCCCGTGTTCCTCATCAGCGAGGCGGTCAAACAACTTCCTCAATTTAGCGTCCTGGACAAGCTCGCACTCTTCTCGATAATACTTCGTTGCCGCCAGCTCTGCCTCGATTGCGAGGTTGAGGAACTCCATTTCGCTCGTTCGTTCAATAAGGCCCCCCTTCTTGAACACTTGTGCGAGAGCGCCGATTCCCTTGGCCGGGAGCTTGCCGACCGGTCCGCCGACATACGTATCGTAAACTTTGTACAACGTCTCCTTGTGGCGAATTTCATCGTCCCGAAGGCGTTCCAGTTTGCGCCGAGCGGCTGGATTCGTTGCGCGTTGTGCGAGGAGGTTGTAAAACAAATAGCCGTCCTCCTCCCCTTTGATGGCTTTCTTAAGAATAGTCGCGATCTGTTGTTTTGTCTTCAGCATACTGTTCCAATTCGTTCTCGTGGTCGATGGCCCTAAGGATGTTGGCCGCTCCTGATATAGTCAACAGCTTTTTTTAGTCGTTCTACCACAATCCGTTGCGACAACACCACCAGCATGTCGTATAGCCCGGGACCGACCGGCATGCCGGAGACCGCCAATCGGGTCGGATGAATCAGCTTCCCCTTCTTTACCCCCCGCTCTTCAGCTACCGCCGTCAGAGCCGCTTCGATGCTGCTGTGCGTGAACTCGCTTAGTGAGGAGAGCCGGTCAGCAAGCCGTTCCATCAATTCCGCTGACTCCGGCGTGAAGTGCTGGCGCACGGCTGCGGCGTCATAGGGTCCGTCGAACCGGAAGAAATAGGCGCCGAGCGTCACAAAATCGGAGACGCGCCGGACTCGCTCCTTCAGCAGTCCAATGACCTGTCTCAGGTATTGCCAGCGTGTTTCCAGCCAGTACTTGGTGGTGCATCCGGACTCCACCAGAAGCGGCGCCACCATTACCGCCAGGTCATGGTCCGATTTCATCATGATGTGCGCCTTGTTGAACGCGACCAGCTTCTCTTCATCGAATACGGCATTCGACGGGTTGAAATAGTCCGAGTTGAACAGGCTCGTCAGTTCCGGAACCGTATAGATTTCTTTCTCTGTTTTCGGATTCCAGCCGAGCAGGCACAGGTAGTTGAACATCGCCTCCGGCAATATTCCCTCGTGCTGATAGGCCGCAACGTCCTTGTCACCGAGCCGCTTGGATACTTTCTGGCGATCGGGGCGTAAGATCAGCGGTATGTGACCGAATTCCGGGACACTCCACTCCAGCGCTCGATAGATGAGAATCTGCTTGAAGGTGTTTGAGATGTGGTCATTCCCTCTGATCACATGACTGATCTCCATGTCGTGGTCATCCACCACGACCGCGAAATTATACGTAGCGCTGCCGTCGGACCGGGCCACCACCAAATCCTCTATATCATCATTCTTTCGAGTGATCGTCCCCGAAACCATATCGGCATAGTGAGTCTCTCCGTCCGGGACTTTCAGTCGCAAGCCATACTGGTCCCCCCGGGCGAGACGTTCGCGTAAGTCGTTCTCGGAGAGAGCAAGACACTTCCGGTTATACTTGGGCGCGCGTTTTTCGGCTGTCGCTCTGGTTCGTTCCGCTGCAAGATCCTCCGGCGTACAGAAACAGCGATACGCATGGCCCGACTTCAGCAACAGTTCGGCGCATTCACGGTATCGCTCGGTTCGCTGCGATTGGTAGATCACCGGCTCGTCCGACGTAATACCCAGCCAGAGCAGGGCATCCAAAATCGGCTTAACGAGTGAGGCATCATTCCGTTCGACATCGGTGTCCTCTATTCGGACCAGAAATTTCCCCCCGGCATGACGCGCGAACAGGTAATTGTGGATGGCCGTGCGGGCCGTGCCGACATGCAAATAGCCGGTAGGAGATGGTGCAATCCGAACGCGGACCGGTCGATTATTCATACCCTGTGCCGGCAGTCTTTCTCAGATATTGTCCCCGCCCGGCATGTCCTGTCGTGGCGGCGGAGGTGGTGGCGGGGGCGGCGGAGCCGGCTGTGTCGGGTAGGCAGTCGCGCCATAGACAACTCTTTCGGTGGGGCGGTAATCCCGGATTTCGCCGATCGATCCCAGATCGAATTCCAGTCCGCCTCCCCATCGGGCAACAACATTGTAGCATCCGACCGCTATCAGCGCCCCAATAGTGTTGAATACCGCGACAAACAGGGCGTACAGAATCGGTAAGAAGAGCATCATGGCGCCCACGGAAAACCGAGCCGTTTCAAACCCCGAGTCCGACATCCCGAGCGACGGCATGAGCGCGATCATGGGCCCGATAATGAGCGCAATAAACAGCCCCAATAGAAAGCCTATCACGAGGCTGATAAGAAACGTAACCTTGACTATCGGCCAAATGGCGACCGACTTCAATTCATACCGCATACTAACTCCCTCTGCAAAAAGAAACAGCCGACCGCTGTCGGTCGGCTATGGATATCATTGGGTTTGTCAAAAGTCAACAAGTCAATTGGGGCGCTTTGACCGCTTGATGATGAATCGGGCATCGACCGCCTTACACAGGCTCTTTTGCGGACCGGCCATGAACGGGTTGATGTCGATCTCCTGGATACAATCGAAGTCCTTTACCAGTTGGGAGACTCTCAGGAGCGTCTCTTCGACTACTTCGAGATTCACCGGCTCCGCGCCCCGGAACCCGGTCAAAAGCGGATACGACTTTAGCGACCGGATCATCTGCTTGGCCCCTTCGTCGGTCAGAGGGTTGATCCGAAACGCAACATCCTTCATCACCTCGACATAGATACCCCCCAGCCCGAACATAATGAGCGGTCCGAACGACGGAACAATCGTCATGCCGATCACGGTCTCCACGCCGCCGGTGACCATCTTCTGCATCGCCACGGTGAACTTCTCCCCTTTGCTCAATTTACCGACCCGCTTCTGCATCTCCTGAAAGGCGCTTTTCACTTCCTTGTCGGAGCGAAGGTCAACCACGACCCCTTTCATCTCGGTTTTGTGGAGAATAGCCGGGGTACTGATTTTCATCACGACCGGATAGCCGATCGCACTCGCGACTTCCGCCGCCTCGCGCGCCGACGCCGCGAACCGGTACGGCGCCGCAGGAATACCGTACGCTTCCAGTATACCGATCGCCTGCTCGCCCACGATCGCGCCATCCTGACTATCAAGTGCTTTATTCAGAATATCGGCAACTCGCGCCGTGTTTACTTTGAAACTCTTGAACTTGCCCACCGGAGCGCTTAACCACTGGCGGTAGCCCCAAATGGTCGCCAGCGTCTTGGCAATTGCCTCCGGGAATATAAAGACCGGAATTCCCTGCGCTTTCAAGTATTCCGCGCCGGGTGATTCTTCTCCCGCCCCCATGAAACAGGCCAGCACTGTTTTCTTCGTCTTGGCAAGGGCGGCATGGATATTGGTCGCGACATCCATCTGATCGATAGTTTTGGGCGGGACGAAAATCGGGATGATCGTATCGTATTGGTCATCCTTGCCGACCACGTCAAGCGTGAGTTTGTACTCGCGGCCACGAGCGCCTGCCACCATGTCCAGCGGATTGGAGATAGTGGCTTTCTCCGACGTAAACTTCTTCAATTCCTTGATGGTCGACGGCAGGAACTGCGGCATATTAAGGCCACTGTTTATCAAAGCATCGGTGGCCAGCACGCCCGGTCCGCCGGCGTTAGTAACAACCACCACGCGATTCCCCTTTGGAATCGGCTGACTCGAAAGCGCGGCCGCAACGTCGAACAACTCTTCCACCGTGTCGACCCGCATGATGCCGGTCTGCTCGAACAGAGCATCGACCCCGACATCGAGGTCCGCCAGCGCGCCGGTGTGCGACGAGGCCGCCTTGGCTCCCAGTTTAGTCCGTCCCGATTTGACCGCCACGATCGGCTTAATGCGGGAGATTTCACGGGCAATCAGTGTGAAGTGGCGCGGGTTGCCGAAATTCTCAACATAGAGCAGAATTACGTCGGTGCGGGGATCATCTTTCATGTATTGCAGAATGTCATTAACCGAGATATCGGCGCGGTTGCCGATGGATGCGATGACCGAGAAGCCGATCCCCAGCGCCTTCGCCTGATTCATTACCGCTTCCCCCATCGCGCCCGACTGCGTGATGTGACCGATATTCCCGATCTTGGGATAGGTCTTGCCGAAAGTCGCATTCAGGTTGATTTCGGGATCAGTGTTGACGACGCCAAAGCAGTTCGGGCCGATCATCCGCATCCCGTACTCGTGGCAAACCGCCAACACTTCTTCTTCGGCCACTTTCCCCTCAGCTCCCGTTTCCGAAAAACCTGCGGAGATGACAATTATCCCGCGCACCCCCTTCTGCCCACACTGTTGCACGACCCCTTTTACCGCGGGCTTAGGGACAATGACAATCGCGAGGTCAACCGCATCGGGGACATCCAGCACGGTCGAATACGCCTTCATGGAGTGAATGACTGGGGCTTTCGGATTGACCGGAAACACCTTGCCGTTGAATTCGGCGTCCAGGATATTGTGAAGAGTTTCACGACCGACCGTCCCTTTCTGCGTCGAGGCGCCAATCACTGCAACGGAAGTCGGCCTGAAAATGTAGTCTAACTCTTTTCTCATAACATATTAACCATCAATTGCTTATCATCATTTACCATTCGACCGGATTTGCTTCTCTCATCGCATTCGGCCGATTCTCAATATATGATATTGTCGGCAACGGAGACAAGAATTAAGCCTATTTCATGGAAAGTCAAGATAAATCGGGGCGGGAGGAGTTGGTAGAGGCTGGAGGCCCCGTCATTGCGAGCCGCGCTTCGCGGCGTCGCAATCTGTCGGACTCTTGCACGGCAGACAGTCCGCTGTGCCGAGCGGCGTTGAGCACATTCACTTCACTCCGGCGCATTCCCAGTCCATGGCGCGCAAGAATCCGAGGGTCCATTGGCAAACTCTCCCCAAACGGAGCGGCAGATTGAGTCTGGA
>Ga0315293_10000749_pt1 | contig 30646 bp, 28 predicted proteins | sample YL17G13_20_MG_FD_203071 | JGI IMG/M metagenome (GOLD analysis project Ga0315293, IMG submission 203071) | Sediment microbial communities from Yellowstone Lake, YNP, Wyoming, USA - YL17G13_20 | ecosystem: Environmental > Aquatic > Freshwater > Lake > Sediment | place: USA: Wyoming | collected... | reverse complement strand
TTTATTTTTGAATTGCCCGAGAGTATATTCAATAGAGACATGCACGAGTGTACCGTGTCCGAGCATGATACACCCGTAGTTTTTGGAAATCGCTAAGCAGTCACAGACCTGTCCGAGCAGGGCTATGACTGAAGTTTTTGGACCATACCCAGGGACCCTCAATGGGCTTCGCTGCAAAGCCATCCAATACCGCGTTCCTGCTACAACTACGGCAGAGTAAAAAAGCGGTTCTCAAGCCCTGTCCTCTCCTCAAGCCATCTTTCGTCCTACGTGCCTACCAAGCTATCGGCTGCGTCCATCTTATCTCCTTGTCACGTATGGTACTTGGAGATTCAGTAGGCCTGGGAAAGACCGCCGTAAATATATCTGCGTACGCTTACCTGCTCGTAAAAGACCCCACCCTCAAACTCCTCGTAGTGACCACAAAATCAGCCATGCAACAGTGGGCTGATGAGTTCGATAATTTCTCTGTGGGGATCACTACACACGTGCTCGACAACACGTATGGCAAAGTGAAGGGAAAAGAGGAGTACGGTCACGTCAAAGATCTGGAAGCCCGCGGTGTGTCATTCAAGAAGCTCAGAGGGTTTGAGGCACGAAAAAAGCAGTACGAGACTGTGACCGCTCATGTCCTGATCTGTAACTATAATGCTGTGCAGGAAGACTACGTTTTTCTTGTACAGAACAGAATGCCTAATTTTGCTGTGTCTTTTGATGAAATACAGGCGATAAAAAACCATAAGTCGAAAACGCATTTTGGGGCAAACGAGATAGCACAGGCCGCTAAACGCGTCTACGGGCTAAGCGCTACCCTCATCAAAAACAAACTCGAAGAAGCCTATAACATATATAACGTAGTGGTCCCCGGGCTGTTCGGAGGAAAAAACAAATTCCTGTCTGAGTACACAATACGCAAAAAGATGGAGATCTTCAGAAAAGGAAAGAAACAGCGTTTCCAGAAGATCGTAGGCTACAAGAATCTCGCCCGTTTCAAAGAGACCATCGAACCGTTCTTCCTCATCCGGCGTACACGAGAAGTAGCCGATGAACTCCCGCGCCTGATCTCTAAGAAACTGGTCCTCGAACTCACCCCAGAGCAGGATATCTTGTATAAACAGGCCCTGAGCGGTGAACTATACAAGAGACTCATCAAAGACAAGTTCTTCAAATTTCAGAAATACACGGATAGCAAGCAGGACTCTGAGCTAACAGAAAAAGAGTTAGATACTCTGGATAAACTCCGCGAGAGATATGACGAGTCCCTCACAGTAGACGGAATGCAGAAGAACAAGATCGCAGGACTGTCCTACTGCCAGCTGGCATCTAATGGTCCTGGGTGGCTCGGTGAACCGGGGCAGAGCTCTAAAGAGGTGGAGTTCGAAAGATTGTTTGAACAAGAACTAATGGATGAAAAGGTCATTGTATTTACACGTTTCAAATCAGGCATCCCGAGGCTGATCAAGATACTGGATAACCTGGAAGAACCCGCGAAGCACGTAGAGATCACAGGGGATAAAAGTCCGGACGAGCGTACTGCGGCTAAGAAAGCGTTTCAGGATATGGAAAGCGGCGTGAATGTCATATTCATCACGAGCGCTGGGTCTGCGGCAATCAACCTACAGGCAGCCAAGGTGATTCTGTTTTACGATACTCCCTGGAGCTATGGAGACCTATACCAGACTATCGGACGTGCCCAGCGTATCGGTAGTGTATACGACCACATTTGTCTCATGCACATGGTAAACAAAGATACGATAGACGAACATGTTTTGAAGATACTGGACTCGAAAAAGAGTCTGATCAACACCGTGATGGGCGATATCGCCGAGGGTGCAATCGAGTTTAAAGATGATGGTCTGATGTTTAAGGATGATGAGGGCTCCCTTGATGCCCTGTACTCTTCAGTCTTTGGCTGAAAAAAGAGAAAGTTACTAACAAATGGCTGATGCTAAAGCTCAGTGCCCTCACTGCAAGGGTACGCATTTTATAAGAAACAGCTACGTCCAAAAGGTCGTAAATGGCCGTCGATGTATCTATCCGTATGCGCAGCCATGCTACTGCTCTCTTAATGTGTCCATAAGTAAAAAGTTCGGTATGCTGTCCGCCCTGCCCGATGCTACCCCCGAAGACTCTCAGGCTGTATACAAGACATACTCTCCAAAGACTAAGGGTGCAGGCAACCACGTTTTTTATGGGGACGAGCAGGCATTCCTGTACGCTGTGAAAAGCTATTTCCTGCATGGATTCACGAATCAGAGCTACGAGCTACTCGAAGGCGTGAACATAGTAGACAGGTATAACAGACCTGACGCAGATGGCAATAGGCCTACGGTGGCTGCCCTGGACCAATACGATCTGGTGGTCATACTCTTTACCTCCAGAACAGAACCGCCGTCTCTCAAAGCGTGCGTAGCTGAGGTGATAAAGAATAGGGCCCGGATAGCTCGACCCACCTGGGTGTACGCTCGTGTGAAAGACTTGAGTACTACTAAAGAGTTTGGTCCTGACCTGACTCAGTATATGGAGCAGTATGAGTATGTGGAGCTCAGCCTCTCTGCGAGTTTCTCAGGATTCACTAAGGGAGAATCTGAGAAAGTCCAGATTATGAAGACCCGCAATGTGCAAGATAGTTTGGGGAGCTTGTAATGACAGATTTAGATTCAATATTCCGATCCATCATAAATTTCCGTACCGAAAAAGGTACGGAGACGATCTCTCAGAAGGATCTCCTCAAGAATTTCCGGGCACTCCAGCAGATAGTGCCGGAGCCGCCGGAGGAGAAAGCCTACACGATCCTCTACCATTTCATCCTCCACTACGTAAAAACTTGTGATACTGCGGAGACTGAGCTACCGTCCTATGAGTTTTTGAAAAATCATTTCGAGACGGTAGAGGGTAACGAGTCTGTCCTGGGGGTGCTGGAGAAGGTAAAAGGTCAGCAGCCCTACGTGGGTCAGGACTACCGGAAGGTCCTCCAGGCGTACAACAAAGACCAGAATGTCCTGAAACTCGAACAGGTCATCAGTAGCGCCTCTAAAATTGCATCTACAGGCCTGGAGGTGGGTCAGGGTAAGAACAAGGTGCGCCTGGAGGGTGTCCTCGATTCTATAAGCTATTTCGCACGTGAGACGAGGGATCTACAGCGGAACATCACACAGATAAAGACAGAGTCACAGATCGTCAGCGCTGAGGACTCTGATGAGGTCATGGCTGATTATAAGAAAGCGGAGGAGGATCCTACAAAGGGCGCTGGCATCAGTACGTGGCTCAACGAGATCGACGATGCCACGGGTGGTCTCAAGAACAACGAGCTGATGATGGTGCTGGCGTATACGGGTCACTGCAAGACTACGTTCTCGATGAACATGGCGTATAGGGCACTGTTTGGGGGATGGAACACAGCCTACATCACGCTGGAGATGAATTTCGATGAGATACGTAGGCACATGTACGTGCTCCACAGCTGTAACCCAAAATTCACAGACAAGTACCCACAGTATAAAGATCTGGTAGGGAACATCCGGTACAACGATGTCACGTATGCCAGACTGAGTGCGGATGAGAGAAAGTACTTTTTCGAGATATGTAAGGATTTCAACAAGCTGCACAGTGAGGAGTCCGACGAGTACGGTAGATTTTTCGTATGGCGTCCTGAGAAGACGGTCACCACGGTGTCGGACATAGAGTTCAAACTGCGACAGTACCAGCAGGAACTGCAGACTACGGGTAAAACTCTGGATTTCGTGGTGATCGACTACATCAGTCTCATGGGAGCTGATAAAGAGGAGCGCACAAAAGATCACAATGAGACCACGAACAATGTCATCAAGTCGCTCAAGCAGCTGTGTTTGACTTTCAACAACGGTAGGGGTATCCGGATACTCTCTCCGCATCAGGCGAACAGAGAGAGCTACAAAGAGGCTCTCAAGAATGACGGCCTGTATAATCTCACGGGCATGTCAAACGCGCATGAGACGGAGAGGTCCTCTGACGTGGTGATATCTGTTTTCAAGTACGACGAGGATGGGGACAACAATCGCCTGAAGTTTTGCTGTCTGAAAAACAGGAGGAACAAGCATTTTAAGCCGTTTGATGCCTGCATCAATTTCGAGACTGGGTTCATCTTCAACTATGCCCATATGATGGAAGCCTCTGGTGACCTCATAGACGTGAGCAGCGCGGTCCTATGAAAGATTTAGCCAGTGTCATCGCCCTCGTAAAAGAGCGAGCATCTCTAAAAGAGCTGCTCATCTCTAAGGGCAGTATATCTGGAGGTCAGTCTGAGGAGCAGTTTGGTTGCCTGTTCCACGGGGCAGACCAGAAGAAGAGCTGCAGGTACTACGAGGAGACGGATACGGCGTACTGCTGGGTATGCAAAGAGAAGTGGGATGTCATCTCGTTTTGTGAGCGGTTGGAGCAGATGTCTTTTCATCAAGCTCTCAATTACCTGATAAAACTACACAAGATTGATATCTCAGGACTCCCGAATGCTCCAGAGGCTGAGATAGCCCGGATAAAGAGTAAAGAGGTAGTGAAGATAAATGAGAGGGCACAGAGTCTCGAGAAAGTGTCTGGTATCTTGCACTCTGTGCGGGATGAGTTACCGAGTGAGTCGTACACGAGATTGGTCTACACGTTTATGATGCTGAAGTACACGGTGCCTGATGAGAGCTTTGGGGAGCTGATGGGGAAGTATCGGGAGACTATGCTGCGCGTGTTCAACAACCAAAAGTCAAAATGAGGTCATAAATGGCGAGTGCAATAGCTATAGCGACATCGGAGCTCTCTGAGTTCACAGGTGCCAAAATTAAAGAGCTGTTTGAGATGAGACCGTGGATGGAGGGTAAAAAGTTTACTCTCCTGTACAAGACCACAGAGATTGAGGAGTACATCAGCCACTGTATTGATAAAGGGCTCTGTGCGCTCGATTTGGAGACTACAGGGCTCAACACTCGTATAGATAAAAACGGTGAGTCTGTGGCTAAGCTGGTGGGAGTATGCCTGGCTACTAATGCTGATGAGGGTGTGTATATCCCTGTAGGTCATGAGGACAAAGAGTACAATGTGCCCCTGAAGTTCATACTGAGAGAGCTGGCACGCCTGGTAGCGAACTGTCGCTGTATATACCATAACTACAAGTTCGACGGTCAGGTGCTGAGAAACTACGGGGTAATCGCTGAGAATTATGAGATGTATGAAGACACCATGATGATGTCTGCTATAGATGATGCGTCCAGGAAGGATAAGAAACTCAAGCACCTGGTAGAGACGTTACTGGGACGAGAGATGATAGAGATCAGTCAGTTGGGGGTGGAGAGTGGTAAAAAGAATGTGGTGGCATTTCAGATGGTCCCCCCGCAGAAAGCGGTGTATTACGGTGCCAGTGACGGCATGTGTACGTTTGCTTTGTATGAGTATTTCAAAGCTAAGATAGATGCACAGGATCCTACAGGTAAAGGTGGTCCGTGGAACATTTATGCTATAGAGAAGCGCTGTCTTTTTGTTACTATGGAGATGGAGCGTAACCTGTGTCTCATCGATAGGAAGTATCTGGAAGAATGTAGGGACGATGTTAGAGCACGCATGAAGAAGTTGATGGCAGAGATATACGCGGTAGCTGGTAGGGAGTTTGACATCAACAGTCCGAAGCAGCTAGGCGTGCTGCTTTTTGAGGAGATGAAGATACCGTATCCTATAAAGGATAAGACGAAGTCGGGTCAGTACGCTACTGGAGAGAAGATTCTGGAACTGCTGGGCGACAAGTATCCTATCATTAACATGATATTGACGTATCGAGGGCATGAGAAGGTCATAGGCACATACATAGAGAACTTTCTGAATAACGCTGATGAGAATGAGGAGATTAAGTTTGCTTTGAATCAGGTACGTGCGGATACGGGGAGATTTAGCGCGTCCGGTGGTTTTGGGTTAGAGAAGGATGGGTATAGTGGCGTGAATTGCCAGAACATACCCAATCCTAATGAGGACAATCCTGACTCTATTGATCTACGTAGAGCAGTTCTGGCACACCCTGGATACAAGATTTTATCTGTGGATTATAGTGGAGAAGAGTTGAGGGTAGCCGCCAACTATTCCCGGGAACCGAAGTGGATCGAAGAGTTTACAAAAGGGTCTGCTGACCTGCACACAAAAACAGCTCAGGCGGTCACGGGTAAAGAGAAAGTTACTAAGCAGGAACGCAAAAATGCAAAGACCCTGAACTTTCACATTTTGTACGGGGGGGGTGCTGGAGGGTTTGCAGCCCGTGCTAAGATACCCTATGAGACCTCCAAGAAAATGATCAGTAACTATTTCAAGGAGTTCTCGCAGTTAAAGAGATGGATCGACAAAGAAGCTAAAGCATCTCGGGCACGAGGGTACTCTTTGACAGCGTTAGGTAGGAGACGGCCACTTACAGAGTTTTACAATAGTCCCGATCCTAAAATAGCCGCTAAAGGAGATCGTTGCGCGATCAACAGTGCCGTCCAGGGACTGGCAAGTGATATCCTTAAGATAGCATTATATAAACTCTGGAAATGGATACATGCTAATGGGCTGGAAAATGACGTTAGGATGCTGGCCCCAGTACATGATGAGGTGTTTTTCGAGATCAAAGAGGATAAGCTGGACGCTCTGGTGCCTGAGATCTGCGAGATAATGCGCCTGAAAGAGTTGGTGGCTAAATTCAAGTGGCCTGTGCCTCTGGAAGTGGATGCGGAGTATGGTGACAGCTGGCATGTGGATCATGATTTCTGGAAAGAGCGTAAAGAAGCAAGTAAGAGTGCTCCTGTAGCTACTCAGCCCGTGAGTACAGGGCCTGTTGCTCCCGCGGCTCCCGCGGCTCCTGTGGTAGAGAGCCCGGTAGTACCTGAGGCTACCGTCACCCCTGTAGAGCCAGTAAAAAGCATCGCGGAGGTACCTGTGCCTGTAGTAGGAGACCGTAAACCCCAGGCATCTACTACCAATGATGCCATGCAGTACTATATCAACGTCACTGTGAAAAGTGCTTTCGCTAATGGTACCGAGAGCGAGCAGGACCTGAAAAACGTACTGAAAAAGACTAGTGAAGTAAAAGAGATAGTGCCTGGGATACAGGATGCGCACATTAAAGATAGGATAGATTCTATGGGGTATTTTAATTACCCCATAGAGCTGGACTCTATATCTGCTCGAAAATTGAAATTCATCATAGAGACATTGATCTCAGCGGGGGATTCCCTGTTTATAGGCCCCCATTACAAAGTATGCATCGTTAGTAAAAATGGTGAGGTCCATTGTAGGACCTCCGAAGTCGTGTCCATAGACGCGTTTATTGCGCTATGCCTGACACACGGTATTTGAAAACTTTCTTAAGGAGTATCTGTATATGGTGACCGTCAAAGTATCCAAAAAGCATGCCGCTGGTAATCTAAAAGATAAACGAGCGGAGCTGAAAAGAGCCATGGAAGAGTTCGTGAAGAAAAACGAGACGGAGCTGAGGGGATTTTTCAAGTACAAGACTGGCATATTCGATAGAGACATGATCCACGATGCCTTATACGAGTTCTATTACAGGATCATGAAATCTGAGTCCCTTTTATCCTTCGGTGAGCTCGATAAGGGCTCCGTATACGGGATAGTCGATGATTCTGGTAGCGTGATAGTAGACACCGAGGTGAAGACCGCTACTTTTGATACTTACATCACTAACCAACTCTGCTGGGTGATGCCCCGGCAAGCCAGACAGCGCTACAGAAACAGGAACGTGCCTCTGTCTGATGCCTATAGAAAGAAATACTTCTGTGAAGAGAGTGGTGAGGAGTCTACCAACGCCACGATAGACTACGAAGTCCTGTCCTGCGTGAGTCCTGTAGTCAGCCGAGCCTGGGCGTTAGAGGAGGATGTGTTCGATAGAGTGAGTACAGGACCTGCGACCTACAAGGTGAGCAGCGCCTACGAGACCTCTCAGTTTGATACGGACTGTGACCCTGCTATGGCGGGCTACATAGAGGATTTCAAAACCTACGTCTGTCGTACGGAGAGTCCTCAGATGGCTGACAAAATGATAACTTACCTGGAGCACAAGCTGAGAGGGTGTAAAGGTGTCATGATCGCTCCGCTGATCAAGAGCGCCAGAAAGAATTTATCTGGTAGGGTAGGTGTGTCTAATAACATGGTGAAGGTAATCAGGCAGGGCCTACAAAAGAAATTCCTTAAATGGCAGGAGTTGACAGAGGTTGAGTCATGGACAGCGAACTAACCAAAGACGATGCTGTCACTGAGGTGGCTCGTTTGATAGAGCTAATTCAGAAGTATAACAGTGGGGACCGCGATGCTCTGGGAGATATGGCATACCGTGACGCTCTGAAACGTTTGATGTATTTAAGGCGAAAGAAGCCACACCTAAAATGAACTATTATACTGGAATAGGTTCCCGGCAAACTCCTCCTGAGATCTTATCAGTAATGACCGACATCGCCAGATTTCTGGCTGAGACTGGTTACGTTTTGAGATCCGGAGGGGCGTCGGGGGCCGACACCGCGTTTGAGTCTGGTGTACTCTACATCGACAAGAAAGAAATCTATTTGCCGTGGAAAGGTTTCAACGGCAATAAATCTACCCTGTACGAAGTGTCTGATGAGGCTATGGACATAGCAGCCAAATTTCATCCGGTGTGGGATAAGCTATCTCAGGGTGCTCGCAGGCTCATGGGCAGGAATTGCTACCAAGTCCTCGGTGTAGATTTGTACGTACCAAGCGATTTCGTGTTGTGCTGGACTAAGGGTGGGAAAGAAGTAGGCGGAACAGCGTTGGCTATGAGATTAGCGAAAGAGTTCGGAGTGCCCGTGTACAATCTGTTTTTTGAAAAGCACCGTAGTCATGTGATGTCCTGGATCACTAAAGAGAAAGTGACACTATGAGTGACGAAAAAGAGTGGTGTGTGGATGATATCCTGGAAGAGGACGCCGATGACACAGACGCTGCTGACGAGGTGGAGTCTCATGTCACGAGGGTGAGTCCCTCTGCAGCAACGAAAGATCCGAAGACATACGCACCTCTCACGGCGGTAGAGATAGCGGCGAATCGAGAGGAGATCGGGCACCTACGAAATAGGCTGTATGCTCATAACGAAAATTGCAGGGATTTGTTTGTAGACATGACGGCTCTGAACTATGTGGCTACCGCGGATGATTCCTATGTGGAGTTCTTGGATAAGGCTTTTTACGGTAAGAAGCTTTATTTCAAAGTGGACCCACAGAATCCGAGGGACCCGAAGGTCATCATAGCGAGTAAGCAGTTCTGCAAGCTCATTGGAATACCGTATTCGTTTTTCACAGCCAACAGACCCTCTCTCAAAATGAACATCGTGAAAACCTGGCAGTCTGGGCTGGTAGCCCAAGAGAGTAAGATCCAAAATATCTTGAAAATCAGGGAGGCAGACGAGTTCGCAATCATACGAGCGTTCATGCCGGTGACCAAGGGATCTATCCAGTTATATGAGTTGATAGACATGATCCTGTGCCTGGAGATACCGGTGACTATGGAGTTTGTGTATGGGGATGATAAAGATGAGCCCATACTCCACGCTCGGTTCTTGTTCGAGAAAGAGTACACGTTATTCGGTACTCCAGTGTGCTTGGGGTTCTCAATGCTCGCGTCTGAGTTGGATGCCTCTCCTCTGGTAATCGATATACTTTTACACGATAAAGTACATGCTACATCGTATATTGCTTCATATGGTGGGGACTCTTTTTTCAAGTCCAAATATGAGGGCATCCAGGCGAAGCAGCTCAGGGATGTATTCCCGAAGATCCTGAACAGGATAGACAGCGAAACTCCAGCTATGTTATCCTGTGTAGAGCGCAGGGTACAAGCGAGCTGGGATGATGGGGTATTCTGTGCTGAGGCGGAGTGTATGTCCCTCATGAGGACCAAAGGTTTCAGTGGGGCTATCAAGAAAGCCGTGTACCATCAGATAACAGAGTGCCAGGCGGATATCAAGAACCCGTGGGATATAGCGCGGCATGTGGGGCTGGTGGCTAAAGATTTTGACTCGATAAAGCGGTTAGACATAGAACGTGGCATCGGGAAGTACCTACAACTTGTTTTTGCGAAGGAGTAGAGTTCATGGGTGAAGCACCTTTTTTTGAGTGTCCTAAGACACTGGCTGAGATGTTTGGAGAGATCGAACTCAAGCATATCGTACAGGAGGTGATGAAAACGCGTCGAGTCTCTGTTGATGATGTGGTGACCTATACGCCCACGGAGCGTACGCTCGATGGGGTAGTGTATGAGATAAAGGCTGCGGATGTGCCCGTTAAAGAGCTGTTGACCTACGCGGGGTCGAACTGCAAGAGCTGTAACGGTAAGGGGTACAGTGTCCGGTATGTGGCTAAGGGTAAGATACCCAATCCTCAGGATTACGTTATACTCTCTGACAAGTCTATGGAGAGCATGACTGAGCCGGAGAAGAAGCTCTGGGTGGAGGTTGAGAAGAAAAAGAGTACATGGAAGATAATGCTCCCCTGCTACTGTACTCTCAAGTGGATCTCAAAAAGAGAGAACGGTGTGTTCTCGAATGCTTTGGGTAATGTAGTCGCTCGGATTACTTACGGCCCTACAACGACACACAAAAAGTGACGTTGTGGGAGTCTAGGGAGCAAGCTCAATAAAATGAGTAAGCAGACGTTACAACGAGAGTTTCAGAACGTACCTACGGGTGCTCCACTAGCCTGTAGCTCTACAACTCTACCATTAAACAGGGACGAAAGGACCAGTGTGGTAGGGATAGTACTGAGTTGTAACAATCCCGAAGTGGGTCAGCGGAAACAGGTATCCGGACTTAAAGTCACTGTACCTGTACTCTCTATTACGGGGAGTCCTTTGATGCCTTGCTCTTTGACTAAAGCACGTCACCTTTTAGAAAGGAGAAGAGCGAAGATAGTTAGTCTCAATCCATTTGCCATCAAACTCACGTTTGAGTGTGAGAACAAAACTCAGGAGGTGTCCCTCGGTGTCGACACAGGCTATAAGCACATAGGTTTTTCAGCTATTACTAAAACTAAAGAGCTTGTGTCTGGTGAGATTGTGCTTGATGATAAAACCTCCAAAAGGTTAACAGAGCGAAAGATGTACCGTAGCAACAGAAGAAGCAGACTGAGATACAGGAAACCTAGGTTCAACAACAGGAAGACTCCTAAAGGATGGTTACCTCCTTCTGTACAGAGAAGGCTTGATACACACATAAACATTATAAATAGGCTAAAGGAGCTGACTCCAGTTAAAAAGATGACTGTAGAGATAGGCGCGTTCGACATACAAAAACTAATGGATCCCGAGATCTCTGGGAAAGAGTATCAGCAAGGAAACCTGTATGGGTACAATAATTTAAAAGCTTTTCTGTTTTCTCGTGAGCACGGTAAATGCCAGCTCTGTGGTAAAGAGATTGTTAAGGGTGAAAAAGCACATTTACATCATATTAAGCCCAGGAGTGAAACCGGCACGGACAGGCCTTCCAATATAGCCTTGTTACACGAAGATTGTCATGATAAACTGCACAAAAAGGGGCTTTACAAGAAACTCAAAGCACCTAAGCAGTATAAATCAGAAACTTTTATGTCTATAGTGGCGGATAGATTGAAGAAAGTTTTAGATTGTGACGTTACCTATGGGTATGAGACTGCTATTAAGAGAAATGTTTTAGGGATAGAAAAGAGTCATGTGAATGACGCGCTTGTTATAGCTGGAGGTACTAATCAAGATAGGTGCCTACCTTATAGTGTAGAGCAGAAAAGAATAAATAACAGGGTGCTACAGACTAATAGAAAAGGATTTGCCCCGTCTATTAGAAAGCAAAGGCATAAAATACAAAACAGAGATTTTGTTTGGATAGGTGGTAGGAGATGTGTGTGCGGAGGAGTTGCTTGTAAAGGGGCTATGATTTACTATTTTTATGGTACTGAAAAGAAAACGATTTACTATAAAAAAGTAAGCAGATTTTTTAGTACTGGTAGTTTGGTGTGGATGAATTAACTTTAGTTGTAGAAGTAGAGAGGATCTCTATCTATGAAGATCTCGGCAGAATTACAAAAGAAACTCGATCAGCTCGACAGCTATGACGACGCGTACTACAACAAAGAAGCTACGATGTCTGATGATGCGTATGACCTTTTTAAAGAGAGCGTCCTGAAGCAGCTCCCGCCTGACCATCCTCTCCTGGATAAGATAGGACATGCTCCCAGTAGCGCATGGCCCAAGGTGAAGCATTTCATTTTCATGGGGTCCCAGAATAAGGTAGATACTGAGGACAAGATACGGGACTACGTGAAAAAGAGTTTGCAGGCTCTGGGTATAAAGAGTGCTCGGTTTGTACTGCAGCATAAGGTAGATGGGTTTTCGCTCGCAGTACGATACAAGGTTCGTAAGCTGGATCAAGCCCTGACACGCGGAAAAGGGGAAATGGGCGAGAATATTAAACCGAATGCTTTGATGTTCCGGCATCTTCCAAGTGCTATACCGATCGACAAAGAGGTACAGTGCCGTGGGGAGGGTGTGTTGTTTAGGGAGGATATTAAGACTATCCAGGAGGCTCGTAAGAAAGCTGGTGAGAAAGAGTACAAGAATGCCCGTAACTCAGCTTCTGGAATTAGCCGGAGGCTTGACGGGGCTCTCAGCAAGTACGTCCGCTACGTGACCTATGATATCAATGCCGCGGTAAAGACTGAGACGGATAAGGTAAAAGTGCTGAAGCAGATGGGTTTTCTGCCAGTGACTACCTATGTGTGTGAGGACGTAGAGGATATCCTCAAGATCTATAAGAGAGTGAAAGAGAAGGAGCGGGATACGTTCCCGTATGAGATTGATGGGCTAGTTTTGAAGTTTGATGAGCTGGAGCTGCAGGAGAGGCTGGGAGTAGACCACGGAAAACCTAACGGCCAAATTGCGCTAAAGTTTGAATCTGAGAAAGCACTCACTACGATTGATCGTATACAGTTGCAGGTGGGGCGTACTGGTAGGATCACTCCTGTGGCTATCCTGGAACCTGTAGATCTTATGGGTTCTACTATCACTAAAGCATCCCTGCACAATTTCGCGTACATCGTGGAGAATAGTATTGGAGAGGGTGCCGAATGTACGATTTGTAAACGTGGTGACATCATACCCCAGGTGGATGAGGTAGTGAATATCGGAGACGTGTACGAGAAGCCTACGAAGTGTCCGTCGTGCGGGGGCCCCCTCGTAGACGATAGCGTGAACATGTGGTGTCGTAATAAAGGGTGCCGGGAGCGCGAGACTAACAGGATACTGTATTGGGTACAGACCCTGGATATGAAAGGTTTCTCGGGGAAGTTTATTGAGAAACTGTGGAATAGTGAGAAGTTACGATCGGTGGCTGACCTATACCGTTTGAAAGAGGATGATTTCCTTTCTATGGACGGTGTCGGAGAGAAGACTGTGAAATCGTTCTTTGGGGTGCTGAAAGAGACCTCTGTAATGTATCTCGAACAGCTCATAATAGCATTAGGTATACCTACGTGCTCTAAGTCTACCGCGGCGATTCTGGTAGAGAATTTCGGTACCTGGGACAAGATTGTGAAAGTCACCCCGTCTGACCTCCAGAAGCTGTCTGGATTCGCGGAGACCTCCTCGGTTACGGTGTGTGAGGGTATCGCTGAGGTAGCTGATATGGCTGCGGAGCTGTTGAAGGTTATTACGTTGAAAGAGAAAAAGACGGGGCCTCTGACGGGCATGTCGTTTTGTGTGACGGGGTCCCTAGCGAACATGGGGCGCAAAGAGTTCTATGAGTTCGTGGTAGAGAAGGGTGGGATAGCCAAGAACTCTGTGGCTGAGGGACTCAATTACCTCGTAACGAATGACACCTCCAGTGGGAGTTCAAAAAATCAAAAGGCGAAGAAGTACGGCGTGAAGATCATCAACGAGGGACATTTTTTCAATCTGGCGGGTGATGAGCCTGTGTGTAAGAAGGTAGAGGATAAAGAGGTGGGCAAGAAGGATACGGTGAAGGTAGTCTCTGAAAATCTGTTTGGATAGATCAAATAAACCTGTTGGAGGCTGTGAATGCTGCTCAAAGATCTGGTAGTTTCTCCATGTAATGTGCGTGACAGGAAAGTGGATGATGAGGGTATAAAGACTCTCAAAGATAGTATCAAGCAATACTCGCTCATCAGTAAGATACTGCTGCGTGCGGGTAAAGGTGGGAAGTTCGAGATCATAGCAGGGCAGCGCCGGTACCTGGCTCTGTTGGATTTGTTAGGGGAGGACCATGAGTTGCCTGTGGAAGACTATATACTTTTAGAGGACATAGATGATGAGAAGGCCTATATTTTATCTATCACAGAGAATCAACAGCGTTTGGACTTGAGCCCCTTTGAACTTAACGCTGCTATTCTTAAGCTGAATGAGTTTGGGTATAAAGACAAAGAGATAGCCAAGGTTCTTAATATCACCCCGCATAGGTTAAAGAGGTTGTCGACGCTGGCTCAGGACGAGCGTAAAATGCCAGAGGCAGCCAAGGTAGAGTTGCATAAGCCGGTGGAGGAAAGTAGTCTAGATGACGCTCATTGGCAAAAAATAAGGGATATCGAGAGTGAGGACGTCATCAAGGATGTGGTAGACTATATCATCGACAAGGAGTCTCCTCCCCGAGAAGTGCCCTCCATCATCAAAGCGATCGAGAAGCAGTACAACCAGGAGAACCCACCTCTGGGGGATGAGAACACAAAGCCTGCCAAGACCTCGGTAGAGCAGAATGACATAGAGGGTCCTATCGAGTACAAGCACAAGGGAGAGATCAAGCTCGAGCTCCACGGGGATGAGAAGATCCTGAAGGTCATCGGTAAGGGTACGGACAATGAGGCTGAGGACGTGCCCCTGGAGCATTACATGGAGTACCTGCTACACCCCGAAAAGTTCCGCTGTTTCATCACGTTTAAGATGCAGGTTAAGCCTGTTGATTGATGATGCTCCTATGACAGTGCGGGCAGTGCTGTAATAATCAATTAATTTTCTACGTTACAGTATACAGCATGCCTGCTTTTCAGAAGGAGTGAACTTCTCATGGCCTCTTCATACGATCAGTACAAGACCACCGGCGAATATGATTTCTCCAAGGGTCCTAAGAGTCTTTATCAGCCGGACCCTAACGCCCCTATAGATTCCATATTTTCTGGGGTAGTACTCAACGTACCACAAACGGATACGGATGATGAGTGGGGTGGTACATCACGTATTGCTGAAGAGCGAATCATCGACAAGCTGGGAGCTCTTGAGTTAGAGGTTGAGGGTCTTGCAGGTGTGGGTGGGCTCAAAAATCAGATGCTTGATCTGGTGAGGACTACTGTAAAAATAGCGTCTTTTACAGACCCCTTTATAGACATGTCTGTGCCCAAGATTAGTTTAGGGATCGTTACAGCTACACCTACTGTTGTATTGAATGGTGCTACGGGAGCTATCACTGCTGCGAGTTTAACTCTTACGGGAGCTATCACTGCTGTTAGTGCTGATCTATCAGGAAACATGTCAGTATCTGGTGATTCCACTGTAAGTGGTACTTTGAATGTAAATATAGGGACTTTTGGTGCTTTAACTGTTGCCTCTTTAACAGTTTCAGGTAGCGCCTCATTCTCACACTCGTTATCTGCTGCGAGTATCGCTATCTCTGGAGCTATCACTGCTGCGAGTTTAACTCTTACGGGAGCTATCACTGCTGCGAGTTTAACTCTTACGGGAGCTATCACTGCTGTTAGTGCTGATCTATCAGGAAACATGTCAGTATCTGGTGATTCCACTGTAAGTGGTACTTTGAATGTAAATATAGGGACTTTTGGTGCTTTAACTGTTGCCTCTTTAACAGTTTCAGGTAGCGCCTCATTCTCACACTCGTTATCTGCTGCGAGTATCGCTGTCTCTGGAGCTATCACTGCTGCGAGTTTGACGATATCTAGCAAAATTACTTTAAGCACTCCGTATATGGTGCCAGTATGTATGCTAGAGCCGACTAGCTCGTATGTGAATCTGGGTAGTAGCACTAATTATTTTGGCGGTATTTACACCAGTGCTTTTACGTCCTATGCTAGCATGTTCACTGCATATGGACTTTTTCCTATTGACACAAATACAGCGGACCTAGGGTCTTCTGCAAAAGCGTTCAAAGACATATATGCTGTTGGAGCTATTTCTGCTGCTAGTGCTACTATATTAGGAAACATGACAGTATCTGGTGATTCCACTGTAAGTGGTATTTTGAATGTAAATGAAGGGACTTTTGGTGCTTTAACTGTTGCCTCTTTAACAGTTTCAGGTAGCGCCTCATTCTCACACTCGTTATATGCGTCAGGTACGCTGTATGTACCCACGGTAAGCGCAAGTAGCTTGTCACTTACCGGAACTGTTAATGTTGCTGTCGGGGTGCCTAATCATCTTATGTTTTATTCCGTCTCTGGTATTATCGCTCAATCTACTGTAAAATTTGATGTTGACAGCCCCACCGTAGTGTTTAATGCACCTACTTTTAAATTGTCTATGTCTTTGCCTACGGCTACTCATACAGGATCTATAAAATATTTGTATGTTGATACGTCTGACGGTAAAGTATACGTAGAAACTCCGTAACAGGAAATCTACACCAAATAACATAGGAGATCTAACATGCAGGTCAAGAACCAGGTAGTGATCGAGGATGATTTTCTGGCGGCGTACAATGAGCTACTCAGCAAGGACATGACAGCTAAGCAGTGTCTGGAGATGATCCAGAGTACTGAGAAGCTGACCGCCCAGTACAAAGCTCTGAAGACCGCTCAGCTGGCTATTGTAAAGAAGTACGCTGTCCTGGACGACAAAGGTGAGGTAAAGTTCCTGAATGGCGTCACTATAGTATACAAGAGTAAGGACGATGAGACCGAGTGTAACAAAGAGCTCGTAGAGATACGCCAGGAGTTCATAGAGATCCCTCTGTCTGCCAAGATCAAGATATATGAGGATGACGTGAGCACTCCGCGGAAAATGTGGCTCTTGTCAGATCTCGTAGAGATGGTAGAGCGACCGGCTCCTGAAGTGAAAAAATAGTGTCTTGACACGGATAGTGCCGTGTGCTATATTGAGAAGAGTAACAGAATCTTTAGCTGCTGCAGCGGATAAAGATTCTGGAAATCCAAATAAAAACCGAGCATGCAGGTTAAAACGCACGCACAGGTGGGCCGCTGTTACCGAGATGCCCAGAACCGATGACCGTTATACGTCATCAATCGTATGGAGGCTGTGTATGTCTGCTCACGTATCTGCTACACCTAAGAAGTCCAGTCGGAAGTCCAAAGATCAGAACGCCGTACTTAGTAAACTTCAAAATCTGATTAAAACGGGTAGTAAGGATTCTGATGGTACCGTTACCTATGGTAACTCAGATCCGAAGAAACCTGGCGTAGAACCGGTAGATCGAGTGCTTGGTTTTGAACACTCTGTAGAGAAAACTCCTGTCAATGTGGTGTCGGGCGACAAGATCCAGGATATTGCTCTGCAGAAAGCCGGTTTAGGGACCCCTGTAGGATTATACGATGACGCTCTCATCCAGTCAGACACTCTGAACTCTAACATGCACCTCTCCTGTATAGTAAAAACGGGTAGTGACATCCTGCAGGTGCGAAGAGCGGTAGTAGAGGGCACGCTCAAGAGTTTTGGGCTATGTGTGGAAGGCTCTGGGGTGAAAGAAACCATAGAGACCCTAAAGGGGGACGAGGTGCGCCCGCTGTTGATAGATTATCTGAGAAAGCATTGCACAAACACTGAAGCCGGGGAAGTTATAGGCCCTGTAGCTGTATTAAAAGCTGTACATGCTATGCAGGGTGCAGCCTCCGAGAGAAACCCCGTGGGTAGGCTGGAGATAGAAGAATTGTCCAATCTGTGGAGTACTGTGGATAAGAACACCACAGAATCTGTTAAAGGGTCTGTTGAGGAGAAGCATTTGTTGCTGAAAAAAATGGTTGCTGGGCCTGATAATACAGTATCTATAGAGCCCATCACTACTGCTAAAGAAGCTGCTATGTGTGACGCTAAGAGGTTGTTTAAGCCGGAAGAAGCTACCTCTGAAAAGCAATCTTACGCTTTCGGGGAGGTAGTTACTCCTGATAAAGAAAAGTCAGAGCTGGGTAAGCGAGTGGCTAAAGTAGCCGAGATGCTCGGTACCCATACAAAGATCATAGAGGAGAGACTGACTGAGAGTGGTGTGAAAGACAACGAGTACGGTATCAAGCTTTTGGAGTCTTCTGTAGTGTCTATAGAGGATATCGTGAGAGTATTAGAAAAAATAGTCGGGCACGAACAACGCTTTTCTCTGAAGGCCGCAGCGAGTATCCTCAAAGGGCAGGATCCTTTTGCTAAAGCTACTGTGGAAATTGGGAATACAGCCTCCGGTAACTATGCGAATTCAACGGCGGTGGTACTGGTCAACGCTCTCAAAGATCTCCGTACGATCTCGCAGATGAAAGACAGGGAGTTGCTCGAATTGTATGACATAGACCGTGAGGTGGAGGTCGAGCAAGAGTTAAACAGACGTAGTAAAAATCAGCCTTTTGTCATACTACAGGGTGAGAGCTATTTTCCCGGTAAAGAAATCATCAATATTGCTGATAGTATGGAACAGCTGAAGAGAGCGAGAAAGGGCTACACTATTCCGACACTAGTGCCTGGTACCAACGGTAAAGTAGTACGTGTATACCGGATCACTGAGCTCAATCCTGATGATCGTATCGTAGAGCTGTGCCCTATCTGTGGGGATATCTTGTATAAAGGGTACTGCTCGAAATGCGAACTCAATTTCGCTGGTGTACAGGATGATGAGAGAGCTTACGTTAAGCTGGTAACCAGCAGTGGTAATTTCAACGCTAAGAGTCATTCAGATCGCAAGGCTTTGCATGCGAGTGCGTCTAAGGGTATGGTGGATCTGAGGGTGACATGGCCCTCGATCGCTCCGACGTTCGATGACCTCAAGCTCACAAACAATCTGCCCCGCCTGAGGATGATCAAGAACATCCCGGCAGTGCAGGTGGCGGACCCATTTCATGTGAGCGGTAATCGGTCGTACTAGTCTAAATTTGGGGGCGGGAGTCCCTGTCAGTAATGGCAGGGACAGCAACTTTTGGATGAGGTCGCTGTGATCCCTCCCGTCCCTTTTTAACCCCTATAGAGGACTCTTATCATTAAAAGCGCTATTTTTTGTAAACTATGTATAATCTCCTAATGTGTTATGGCATATAGGAGGTACTATGAATCCTTATATAGCCGGATTTGTCGCTTCAGACGGTCATGTTAGTAAATATTGCTGGTTAATATCTCAAGCGCACTGGAGTGTTGATGCTCTTAGAAAAGTCAGTTTGGTACTACCGGGAGGGCGGTTAGTACGTCAACAAGGAGGAAATAACCGTTATTCAGAGGAGTTAAGCTATAACCTAACATACAAAAAGAAAGCTAATGATAATCCTTTCGGGTTTTGGAACGTACCAGTAGGAGATAAAACATATAGTCTTAAATTCCCTGCTGTGACAGAAATTGATGACGTGTGGCTTTATCTTAGAGGGTTTTTTGAAGGAGATGGGAGTATTGACCTAGATAGTAAATATCCAAGAGTTCAAATTATTTCAAATAGGACGTGGTGTGAAGGGTGTTTGAAATTTCTAATGGATAACAACATAAAAGCATATATCGTTGATGATAAAAGGCACCCAGGAATAAGCATGCTGATAATACGTAGGGTAAATTCAGTTCATGACTTTTTTGATTGCGTCTATAAAGATCCTACACCTTTATACATGGATAGAAAATTTTATAGATGGCAGGAGATACAATCTCAGTGCCCTAGATTGATTAAAGAACGTAAAGTAAAAAAACTTCTTACTAAAAAAGATATGGAGATAATAAACAGTCATTTTGAGGCTGGCTGGCGTCCAGCTGATTTAAGTAGGAAAATAGGGGTTCCTGAAAGAGTGCTAGGTAGAGTATATAGGGTTTATTTCGGTGGAAGAAACAGAACTCTGGAAAGAAAAGGAACTGAAATAGCAGCCTATATTAATAAAGGATTAATGTGCAGAGATATTAAAAAGTTAGGTTACAGCAAAAAAGCAATCAGAAAAGTTTTTAAGAGCATGAAAAATGGATTACCTTTTCGTAGAGGGATCCCTATACCAGAAAGCATTCGAAAATTTGTGGTGGATAAAATGATCGAAGGTATCCCTCTAAAGACCCTCTGCCAGGAGACAGGTATAGCATTTTCAACCCTTTGTCAGATAGACCGTGAAATTACTGGTGGGCGGAAAAAACGTGTAGAGGATAGAATAAATAAAGCCACAGAACTTCTTAAATCAGGAGTCTCGACTGTAGCAGGCATGAAGAAGCATGGTATAGGTTATCTTATTCTAAAAAAAGCAAAGGAGCGGTTATGAAAAGGATGACGTACAAAGGATATCACGCTCAAATAATGGAGGCGGACAGGTTGCAAGGAGATTACCTGCACGGGCTCCCTCCAGGAAATCCTTTAGACGTATATTACTCAGAGGAGTTCATAAAATGGCCCGAAAATTGGATGAGAAATTCTTTTCTCGTCCCTGTTAGGCCTAACAAAGGTTTATGGTTTAACTGGCGAGATAATGATGAGATAAACACCGCCATTATTCCTACTGTGAAAGGGTGTAATCCTATTACAGGGATGCAGACGTCTGGATTCCATTTAGAGCGATATGACACCAAGTGTCCTAAACATGGGTGTGATTTTCAGGGGGATAGATACTGCCCAGAGTGTGATTACAAATGGCCTGATCGCAACTATGTTAGTATGTCTCCTATCTGGTGGGATGGGTTCCGGGTGGGAGATTCCGTACGTCAGTTCTTTTTTACAGAAGATGAACTGAGAGATGTAGCTACCGCACTCATTGGTCATGAAAACACGGTACCGGCGTTCGGATTCGCGTTCTACAAGCCCAAAGTACCCCGTCCCCCGGTGAATCACATTTACCGTAGTCCTGGTATGTTTGAGGTAAAGTGTAGTAGTTGGAGTTACACTAACTCTGGATCGGAAGCGTCCACTTATCTATACAGCTCTGCCATTGATAGCCTTAACTCTTTAAAGGGTATGAAAAAGATGCGTGGTATCTCAGGAGAGCTCTCAGGCGGCTATCCTAAATCAGACTCGCCTCAGGCACTCTACTGTGCCTCTGCAATGTCTGACACGAGCGGTGTACCTATGGCATGCGCTGCGGGTCCTGCAGATATGGGTTTGATTGGTGAGGTAGATTGTGTAAGAGGTTTCTCTGCAGAGCGTGGAGAGCCTAAAGTAGTGAAAGAGGTCAGCGTGGGCGCGGGGAGTAAAATCAATCAGGCACTCGCCGCAGACCCACATCCGTTGGACTCCTGGTGCGACACTCCTGAGGCAGTCATGACTATCTATTTCGTGTTCCAGGAGAAGTTTGAGGAGCTGAAAGCAGGCGGGATGCGCGATCTCGAAGGCAAAAAAGAGGGTATGCTCTCTGGGGTCCCTGTGGGGTAGTACGCCCCCAAAAAATACTCTTCTCATCTAAGGCCCTACGTATATATTGTACGTAGGTCTTTTTAGTTGGGGGGGGGGAGGGGAGGAGGTACGCCGTGATCAACTCCGAACTCAGGACTGACTACAACCATATAGAGCTCATAAACAGAGAGCAGAAAAGGCAGATCGAAATTCATAAGTGGATAGCCAGCGAAAAAGCCGGTAAAGACCTATCTGACGAGGCTGTTCTGGAGTGGGCAGAGAAATACGCCCAGCTATTTAGAAAATGGGCTGAATCACTGCCCTATAACTGTGTGTCATGCAAAGAGGTCTGTACGTGTCTAAGAAACGATATGTGCCAGGACCCGTTCAATGAGAAGAGACTGAAGTACATAGAGGTCAACAAACTATATCCGTGATAATCTTTGCATTTTATATCCAGTGACTGTATAACTAACCACTGGAGGTCTTTGTATGCAGAAAGTCGCATCCTATTTGAGTAAGATAGCCTCTGAGCTCGAGGCTAAGAATCGGCCCGAAGAGGCCGGTGCGGTGGAGGTCCTGGCATCAGACATCGCTATTATGGATAAGAGCGCTCAGGACATGATAGCTGCCGAAGAGGCCTTCATACAGACAGCTCTCACTGAGTACAAAGAGGCTGATCGTCAGATCGAGGCTGCAGCTAAGAAAAAGAAGAAGTGGGTGCAGTCGATTGGGCTCAAGAAGGGTCGGTTTACTGAGTACTGTAAAAGGGAAGGATTTAAAGGACCCTGTCAGGCCTGTGCTGAAAAAGCGCTCTCCTCCCCGGACAAGTCTGTCAGGGGCATGGCGGGATTCTACAAAGCGACCCAGAAGTTCAAGAAAAAATAACTGTAAAAATACAGGATAGGGTAGCTCCCGAAAGGAGACTCTCCAGGTCTCTTTCCTGTATATTTATCTGGAGAAGCGTATACTGGAGGTACGCATGAAAAAGAGGGCTGATTTTAATAATTTGACAGGAAAAGTTTTTGGGGACCTTACTGTAGTTTCTTTGGCATATACTAAAAATAGGGTCTCTCATTGGAATTGTAGATGTAAGTGTGGTAGAAACCGAATAGTAAGATCCAGCTATCTAACTCAAAATATTCGTACAGCATGCACGATATGCTCAAAAGCTAAGAATGTTGGGCACCACTACGTAGATTTAACTGGTAAACGTTTCGGAAAACTGGTAGTTCAACATGTATCTCATTATGATTTAGAAAAAAGAATGTATTACTGGAGATGCTTGTGTGATTGCGGAAAAGAAGTAGTTATTATTGGTAGCAGTTTAAAAACTAATAGGACAAAATCCTGTGGGTGCCTTGTCATTGAAAAATCTAAAAACAGGACTTATGTAGATCTTACAGGAAAACGCTTTGGTAGATTAACTGTCGTAGGTCATGATGGGATGAAAAGAACTTTTAGATATTGGGAGTGCCTCTGTGATTGTGGTAATAAAACAAAGGTAAAAGCAAGAGATTTAAAATCAGGGCATACGCAGTCTTGTGGGTGCTTAAAAAAAGAAAGATCTTCTGAAGGTTGTAGAAATAGGAGATTACTAGGTAATGAGGCTGGCTTTAATCAGATATATCGAGAGTATCGTAACAAAAATGCAGAGAGAAGAGATCTGCCGTTTGAGTTAACAAAAGAACAGTTTAGAGAATTAACTCAAAAATCTTGTCACTATTGTGGAGTTATGCACTCAAAAAACCAAAAAGGTTTTCTATATAATGGAATAGATCGTGTAGATAATACAAAAGGTTATGTAATAGATAATGTAGTTCCATGCTGTTTTACTTGCAACATATCAAAAGCTCGTATGACAGTAGAAGATTTTTTATCTTGGATAGAACGAGTACACGCATATCAGCATCGGCAAGTAGATCCGGTAACTATCTCTTAACCGTGCGACATCCGTATATTTCTTCTTTGGAATTCATAAGTTCCAGTACGGTTTCTTTAGGAGTACCTTCCTCTTGCCACTGAGAGGTCGTTAGATTGTAGATAAAAGAGTGCAGTCTGTATATCTTAATAGTAGGGCTGTGGAACCCGTTCTGAATAAAATTTTCCACACCTACCTGGACAATTTCATAGTACTTGGCGTCGTCCACTATCCTGTAGGCACTGTACGATGATCCGTAGATATATATGACTTCGGCCTTTTTGGCTGGAAATACACTCCCACAGAAAAACGGATACAGAGTGATGGGAGTTACTTGAAAATGAAAAGTAGATCCGATATTGTTTAAGTCATATCTACTCTGCTGCTTTTTGTACCTTTTTATCAGGGTATCGATAATAGCCCTGTATTTCAAATTATCGTATGATGTATCTTTAGATTTGACAGATTCGGTAGCCCCCGTAAGATGAGTAGCCTTTGTAGAGGTGGCAGGAGCTGATTGAGCACAGGCACTCAATGACAGTAGAGTAAATGTAATAACAACTGTTTTCAGTAGTGTTAATAGCATAAGTGCCTCCTTTCATTAACAGAACAGCTATTAACGAGTTATTCACGTAAAGGAGTCCTAAATGGACATGGTTTTTGGTTGGAGACGGGATCTACCTGATGTCAGGGATTACACAGAGGAAAGCACTAAAGTACAGGCTATCTTGAACTCATCCAGGCCTCTACAGAGGTTACAGGCTGCTGCTGGTACGGGTACCTATGCCGCGGCCACCCCGCCTGTACCTCAGATGCCTTTCAGACCTGGCGTGCCTCCCATGCCACAGGCTCCTGCAATGGCGGCTCCAGTAAAGACAGGGCTACCTACGTTGGTGGATCTGAGGCAGTGGTGTTCCCCTATAGAGGACCAGAATAATCTAGGCTCGTGTTGCGCCCAGGCTGCCGCAGGGATCCTCGAGTACTTCGAGAGACGGGCTTTCGGAAAATACCTGAATGCCTCGAGGCTCTTTATTTATAAAACTACGAGAAATTTGATGGGGCTCACAGGGGATACTGGGGCTGATCTACGGTCTACTATGAAAGCTCTCGTAATGCTGGGAGCAGCTCCAGAACAATACTGGCCATACAATATCTCTCGGTTCGATGTAGAGCCTACTTCTTTTATTTATTCTCTGGCTCAGGATTACAAGTCTCTCGTGTATTATAGGCTCGATCCTGCGGGGATTACGCCTGCTAACCTGCTCACGTCGATAAAGACAAAGCTCGCCGCAGGTCTGCCCAGTATGTTTGGGTTCACGGTATACAGCTCTATATCTAATAGCGCTGATATTCCTTACCCAAAAAAGGGGGACACTGTTTTGGGAGGGCATGCGGTATGTGCCGTAGGATTTTCGGATGATCGCAAGATAGGTACCGATGTGGGAGCTCTGTTTATACGAAATTCATGGGGCACTTCGTTTGGGGATGCAGGATACTGCTGGCTCCCCTACTCCTACGTGCTCAAGGGTCTCGCGACGGATTTTTGGACGCTGGTGCAGGCCTCGTATGTGGATACGGACCTATTCAGGTGACTTTTTCTCTATTATTATAGATCGTGTCCTGGGAAAACTATTTTAAAAAAGTTCTTGACAGGGACGTTGCACAGTGGTATATTAGAAGGACGATCTTTGAAATACGCCTGGGACGAGATTGAGTCCAACGCTCTACTGTCAGTGCTTACACTATATTGACATTGTAGCTTAATAGCACTGGTGACTCGCGTTGAACTCTATCCTGTCTCAGGCACTGTTTGGAATGTAATAGAGCCTGACGCTCTACTACTTGTGCATACATATACTCTGCTCGATTGGTCGAGCACATGTCTTGAGAACATGAGGTTGCTGGTTCAAATCCGGCAGTATAATCCAAAATTGCACTGGTGACTCGCGTCGAGCTCTATCAAGTTTCAGACACGGATGATCCGCATCCTTTTACCGCAGATGCTTACATGATTTGTCCAAAATCATTGTCGGGCCTCAGTGCCCGACAATACCAAAGAGGCTGCTGTCCTACGTGACAGTAAGTGCTTTGGAAAGCACCCGCGACTCGGATGCCGATTATCTTTTTTAGTCGCTCTAAAAAGGGCGTGAATTGAAATCAGATAGGTTTGTGCGCTCTACTTCAGAGGCATACACTATGCTTTTCGCCCAGTTGGTAGGGCAGTTTCCTAATCAGAGACACGTCGTTGGTTCGAGTCCAACAAAGCAATCCAAGAAATTGCATCTGTAACTCGCGCACGATCCTATCCGTAAAAACGCACGATCTTTGAAATTAGCGGTGTATCTTCCTACAGTGTGCACTTACATTTAGTCTTGGTTCGATTCCAAGTCAGCCTGCGCAAGTAGGCTGGTAGTTCAATGGTAGAACAATTCTCTGTTAAAGAATAAAAAATCAGTACGCACGACTCAGATACGCCTCTAATTTCAAAGATCTAAAAGCCGGGGAAGCTTACACGCTCCCTCGGCTTTTTTATTTGTACAAGATTTGTGTTATTCATAAAAGTATATTACGAACATGGTTGAGAATGTTTATACAGCATCAGACTGTTTGGCTCTTAGGTCATATTTAATGGTTGTGTGGCCTAACACGCTGTACCATGCCATGAGTACTTTTGATAATGACGTGTTAGGTGAGTTGAAAAAATCTCTACAGCATACGCCCGACGTGACGCCCCTGGTAGCAAGAAAGTTAGAGCAGTGGGTGAGACAGGTGTGGAGAGGTCGCGAACAGAAAAAGGTCCTGGATTTTATATTCAGAGAGCCCCTGGAGCAGGTGCCTCTGTACGTGAATGACGCTCTATTAGAGCCTTTCGTTCGCTGGCGTCTAACTATCGCGAAATAATTTCTGGATCGTACTTTAAAATAGTATAGCCAATTAGTATATTCATATAACTCACAATCAACAAGGAGCGTGTGTATGGCAGATGTACATGTCGTTTACAACGGTCGCAATGATGATCTCTCGTTTGATCAGCTCTTCACGCCCGAGCGCCGTGCCGGTGTCGGCGTAGCGGAGGGTCTGGTGATCACGTCCTCGAACGTGACTGAGGATCAGGTGAAGCGTGCCCTGTCTCAGTACTATGACGTGGGCGTGGGAGAATTCCAGGATCATTTTGTGGAGCTGAATCCGAACGGTAACGTGACGGTACGCCCTAGCACACCGTTCGGTATCTAACTCGGGTGCCTCGAGAGAGGCACTCTCTAACCAGATAATATCTACATGGGAGGTTTACAAATGGCTACTGCACGGAAAACTGCTGCTACGGCTCCGGTCCAGGAGGAAGGTGATCTGCGGGTAAAGATCCTCAACACCTTCATGGTGTGCAGTCACCGAGACACCGAGGAGTCTATGAAAGTGCATCAGGAGATCCAGTCGAAAGATCCTCTGTTCTACGCACATCTTGCATGCTGGTATCGTAAGAACGGTGAACTCCGAGATGTCAACGAAGTATTCTCGGCGCTCCTCGCTACGGACTCCTATCTCCCTAACCGTGAGGTAGGTCTGGCACTTTTTCGTGAGCAGGCTCCTTTCATGAAGAAGCGCATCCTGGGCTTCATCAAGGGGAAGACCGTCAAAGTCCGTGAGAAGACCGGTAAGAAGATTGAGGTCGAGGTCTCCGGTAGCAAAGGCAAGGGCAAGAAAAAGAAGATGATCGATGAGGTCAAGATCACCGAGAAGAAGGTGGGCCTGAACAAGACTCTGCCGACGGCGTTCAAGACTGAGGTCACTCGGTATCTGCGCTGGCTGGAGAGTCAGCCGGAGAAGTTCGATACGGTCGCCATCCGTAGCGCCAAGGACCTGAAGGCGCTCTACGCCTCTCATGGGCTGCAGATCAAGCCGTCTCCTCGGGCGCAGCAGATCCTATTCGAGAAGAAATATCCTGAGGACAGCAAGCTGAATGTGTTCGAGAAAGTCACGAGCGCGAAGACTCCCGAGGAAGCTGCGAAGCTCATCGTGGAGAACAAGATTCCGTACACGGTAGCGGTAGGGCTCGTGGATAAGATCACTCCCTCGGTACTGGTGGCGCTTATCAGTGCCATGAGCCCTCAGGAGCTGATCAACAACGTCGCGTCCCTGGAAGAGAAGGGGGCGATGGACAACCCTGAGGTCAAGAAGCTGATCCAGGCGAAGCTGGGTAAGGCTGAGAAGGCGAAGGGTGTCGCCACTCTGAAGTCCAAGACGGCTGCGGCTACGGGCCGCGTGAAGGATGTGGAGGTTTTGAAGCACCTCGACAAAGTGGCTGACGAGCAGGTCAAGAAGTCTGGTACGATCAAAGTACCGACGGCTATCTTCGTGGATCAGTCAGGGTCTATGAATAAAGCTATCGAGATCGGTAAGCGATGTGCAGCTCTATTGTCGGGTGTGACTGTGGCGGACCTCCATGTGGTGTGTTTCAACACGGCTGCCACGCCCCTCACGACTGAGGACAAAACTCTGACTGGGTGGGAGAGGGCATTTGCTCCCGTGCATGCTAACGGAGGTACGTCGGTCGGGTGCGCTTTGGATTACCTGATGCGGCGTGAGCATGTCGTGGAGCAGATCGTGATCATCACGGATGAGGGTGAGAACCAGGCCCCGTATTTCACGGATGTGTTTGCTCTGTACAAGGAAAAGACTAAGGTGACGCCGCATGTGGTGATCATCAACGTCCACGGTACGGCTACCAGTATGAGTGACCGGACTCTGCATGTGAGCCTGGATTCAGCGAGGATCACCTATGACATGTACAAGCCGACGAACTCGGACTACTATGGGCTCCCGGGTCTGGTGACTTTGCTGTCTCGTAAATCCAAGCTTGATCTCGTCTATGAAATCATGGATTTTCCACTGCTGGCACGAAGGGATTTCCACTGAGTAATCTGGAGATAATGCCGTGAGTCAGGACATACTCGATCTGATCAAGAAAATGGGAGAGAAGGAGACGGCGCTCACGGAGCGTACGTTCGTCTCTCCCATTTTTTCTGCCCGTGAGGTGGCTACCCGGGTCGATGGTATCGCCTATACGTTCGCGATCCCTAAAGCTGAGCCTGGGTGGTACAATATCCGCCCGATCAATACCAAGCGGGCGAAGCTGGCAGGAAAAGCAGAGCTGCAGAACATCGAGACCTATCTGAAGTGCCTCGGCAAGATACGTCTCGTGCTGGTCATGAAGAAAGATGATGTCTACATGGCGGTGCCTGATAAGATCAATAAGCATGGCATGGCACCACAGCAGTTGGTACCCGTTTTTCTGACGGATGACACGGTGTTGGATTTCGATCGGGTCCTTGCTCGTTATGACGGTGCTAATCTGTGGTTCGAGAGTGTGGACATGGGGAATGACCCCCAGAAGGCAGAGCATCTTCGGACGAGCCTGGAGACCCTCGTAGAGCCCTCTAAAATCAAATGTGCGGGGCTCACGTTTGAAGAGCGTCTGGCGTATACCCTACGGCTCACCCTCGATCAGAAGTTGGTAGAAGACCGCAAAAAGCAGACTATAGAGGGGCACGTAGAGCATGCCGGTGGGAAGCTCCTACGGTTTGCCGAGAAGAAGGATCATATCAGCGTGACCTATACGGTAGATGGGGAGCAGTTCACCAGTCATGTCTCTAAAGATCCTGCGCACCAGGTGATCGCCGCGGGGATATGCTTGGCTGGTAATGACAAGCGGTTTGACCTGAAGAGTTTGATCACGGTAGTGCGTGAGGCCCGGAAGCGTCGTGTAGTACATCGGTTCAACATCGAGGACCCTGGGTTTCGGGACCCCTATGCAAATCGGCATGGGGATGAAGATGATGAAGACGAGGACTATTAACCAATAACAAGGAGAATTTATGCACCGGTTAGTTGTTAAAATTTTTGCTGTGTTGTGTTACGCTGTTTTAGCTTATTCCCAAGACGTGGATATCTGTTGTACACATACGATGAAAGGTAGTACTTTTCCTTGCTGTGATAGTGGAAACTGTACTTGGTGGGCGGCATATAAATGTCCAGAAATGAATGTCGTGTGTGCCCATAAAAATGCTCAGGACTGGTACTCCACTGCCCAGGCAGCTCTGGTTGAAGTCGGGAGTATACCTGCCAGATGCGGTGTTGTCTGTTTTACTACCAATCATGTGGCTTATGTGGAAACCGTCAAAGCCTCGTCGATTGTGATTTCTGAGATGATGTGCAACATCAAGGGAGTAAACTGCGACAGACAAAGAGAAATTGCACTTCCTTCGAGCACGATAAAAGGATACATTTATCCTGCTACTGATGGGGTGACTATCTGGGATTTTAAAGATCGTACTTTAGGATGGAGAATCAGGGCTAATTGTACTCAGGCGGATTTCTATCCTCCTACTAATGGCGACTGGTGGCGTTTGAACCCCACAGGAGTACAGCCACAGATCTACTCTCCGTATTCTAAATCTCCTATTCCAGCTACTTACAAGTATCTTGAAATACGGTATTCGGTAAAAGGGTCAGGGGAGACCGTTCCCTGTCGAGCTTATTTTGACACAGGTTCTGGTGCGTGGGAGAGTTTTTCAGTGAAGAGTGTAGTTCGCAATAATAATCCACAAACTATATCTTTTGAAATACCTACTGCAGCAATAGGAAGAACATTACGTGTTTTATTGGATCTCTTTGATGTGTCTAAAATAACCGGGGGAGTTTATCAAGATGATCAGATTTCAATAAATAGTATCAGTTTCAGGGAGATTCCGACAACTACTCGATATTCTCCTGCTGATTGGAATAGGGTTTATCACTCGGGGATGCGTGTTGCTACATTTGATATTTATGGGAGGGCTATTCAGAAGAGCAGCCATACCGCATCTGGTTTGATAGTTATGGTATATCCGACTGGAGCAAAAATATTGTCAATAAAATGATTAGAGTTGAGAGCTAATAACAGTAGGCAATAAGCTATAAAAATATTGCGATTTGTACAAAACAATGGCATATTAAATGATAGCCATTAACCGATAGGAGAATTATTATGGAAATTGAGAGAGATCGATATATTGATGCTTGTTCTAAGATAGAGGTTGAGATAAGTAATCTATCTTCAGAGGTTGTGCAGCTGGATGATTTGCTATATCCCTACAAAGAAACAAATTTCTCGGGGACTTCCGGGGTACACGGCTCCTACCGCGACTCCGAGCTAGATAGGCTGTCTAAAATTATGGACATGATACGAAAACAGGCAG
>Ga0315293_10000747_pt1 | contig 30674 bp, 29 predicted proteins | sample YL17G13_20_MG_FD_203071 | JGI IMG/M metagenome (GOLD analysis project Ga0315293, IMG submission 203071) | Sediment microbial communities from Yellowstone Lake, YNP, Wyoming, USA - YL17G13_20 | ecosystem: Environmental > Aquatic > Freshwater > Lake > Sediment | place: USA: Wyoming | collected... | reverse complement strand
CAGTTTTTTGTTTTTTTTTTTTTAATTCTTTCTCTATTTAATTGTTTTTTTTGTTGGGGGGGGGGGGGGTGGTGGCCCCCCCCCCCCCCCCCCCCAACCCCCCCCGCTCCCCCGTTCATCGAGCTGATACAAATTTGGTCTGTTGGAAGATCCATGTTCTCATCTTCTATTAACCATAATATGTAAATATGGTGGTGTATTCCTTTATTGCTTTGGAGGTGTTCGCAATGCAAAATCCTTCTGGTCCTGGGCGCGTCAAATTTATCGTGGGAGGCCTGTTGATCCTGGTGGCAGTGATCTATTTGATCGCCTCTTCGACGCAGGCCAGCGCCGAGTATTTTATGACCGTGGATGAATTAAACGCCAAAGGCAGCAATGTGATCGGACGCGATCTACGCGTCTCCGGGGCAGTGATCGGGTCCACCATCCAATACGATCCACAAACCCTCAACCTGTCCTTTGAAGTAGCGAATGTCCCAGGCGATAACAAGGAAATTGAAGCCCAGGGTGGACTGGCAGCCGTCCTACACCAGGCCGTCATTGACCCGAACCGCTCCCATTTGCAGGTGAACTACAACGGCCCCAAGCCGGACCTGCTGCGGGACGAGGCGCAGGCCATCATGACCGGTCACCTGGGCGAAGATGGCATCTTCTACGTGGACGAGCTTCTGCTCAAGTGCCCAACCAAGTACGAAGAGGCTGTCCCCCAGCAGGTCAATGGGGGATAATCTATATCATGTTCATTGAGGTTCTTTCCACCCTCACCCCTAACCCCTCTCTCTTTTCCTGGAGACGGGCGAGGGGTGAGGGTATTTAACGAGGAGACTAATGATTGCAGATTTCGGCTTCGGCGTTATCGTGATGACCTTTCTCCTGGCGCTCTTCAGCGTGGGGACGGCAGTGTATGGGGCGCTGGCGAAATCCTATCGCGGGGCTGAGAGCGCCCGGCGCGCCATGCTGCTCACCTTCCCGCTGATCACGATCTCGGCGTTTACCCTGATCTACCTGCTGGCTACCAGCCACTATGAGTTGAAGTATGTCTACTCCGTGACCTCGAATAGTATGCCGATGTATCTCAAGATCACCGCCCTGTGGGGCGGGCAGGCTGGATCGCTGCTCTTTTGGTCGTGGCTGATGTCGGCCTTTGCCTCGGCGGTGACTCTACGCAAATGGGAGCGCGACCGCGAGTTCCTGCCCTGGGTGATCGTGGTCTCGTCGGTGACGCTGGCCTTTTTCCTGGCGCTGACCATCTTCTTTGAAAACCCCTTTGCCAGGTGGTGGCAAACGGCCTCCGGCGAGGTGGCGGCCATGTTCCGCCCGGCGGGCGCGACCCTCCTCACGCCCTCGGACGGTATGGGTTTGAACCCATTGCTGCGCCATCCGGGCATGATCATCCACCCGCCCATGCTGTACCTCGGCTTTGTCTCCTTCGTCATCCCTTATGCTTTCGCCATCGCGGCGCTCGTTACCGGCCGCACCGACGACCGCTGGATCCGCCTCACCCGCCGCTGGACGCTGGTGGCCTGGCTGTTCCTCTCGCTCGGACTGGTGCTGGGCGCGCGCTGGGCTTACGACGTGTTGGGATGGGGCGGCTATTGGGGCTGGGACCCGGTGGAGATCGCCGCCTTCATGCCCTGGCTGACCGGCACGGCCTTCCTTCACTCGGTCATGATCCAGGAAAAGCGCGGCATGTTGAAGCAATGGAACATGTTGCTCATCATCCTGACCTATGACCTGGTCATCTTCGGCACGTTCCTGACCCGTTCCGGTGTGCTCTCCTCGGTGCACGCCTTCGCCCAAAGCGCTATCGGGCCGCTGTTCTTCGCTTTCATTGGGCTGACCCTCATCAGCTCGGTATCGCTGCTGGTCTATCGTTGGAATGACCTGAAGGCCGAAGTCGAGATGAAGTCCATGCTCTCCCGTGAGGCCTTGTTCCTGCTGAACAATCTGCTCTTCATGGGTGTGCTGATCGTCTGCTTCTGGGGTGTGATCTTCCCGCTCATCTCCGAACTGGTCACCAACCAAAAGGTGACCGTTGGCCCCCCGTTCTACGAGCGCGCCACCGCGCCGCTCTTCGGCGCGCTGATGCTGCTGATGGGCGTTGCCCCGCTTTCTGCCTGGGGACACTCCACGTTCAAGACCCTGGGACGCGCCGTCTGGAAGCCCGCCCTGGTGGCCGCGCTGGTTGGCATCGGTATCTTCGCGGCCGGCATCCATAACGTGGTCGCTTTGATAGGCTTTGGGCTTGTGGCGCTGGTCATTCTTGTCACCCTGTACGAGTTCTGGCGCGGCGGGATGGCGCGTCACAGAACGACCGGCGAGAATTTCTTCCTCGCCCTCTGGCGTCTGGCCGGGCGCAACCGCCGCCGCTACGGCGGGTACCTCATCCACATCAGCATGGTGTTGATGGCGATTGGCATCCTGGGCATGCAGGTCTTCCAGACCGAGACGCAAGGCACCATTCCACAAGGCGGCTCGCTTGCGCTGGCCGGTTATACGGTCAAATTCGACTCGGTGGCGCAGTTCGATAGCGCCGGCGGGCGCAACGTCACCCGCGCCGTGGTCAGCGTGTACAAAGGAGACCAATATCTTGGCGACCTTCACCCGCGCCGCGATTATTTCTACGAATCCGGCCAGCCGATGACCCTCCCCGGCGTGCGCTCCACCTTGGCGGATGACTTGTACGTTATTTTGGTAGACTGGCAGCCGATCTCGGCCATTGGCGCAACCTTCAAGGTGTATCACAACCCACTGGTCAACTGGCTGTGGATCGGCAGCCTCGTCTTCATCTTCGGCACACTGGCGGCTGCCTGGCCTGAAAAAGATGTTGAAAGTTGAAGGTGCATGGTTGAAGGTTGGAGAGTCGTTCATGCAACTTGCAACCTTCAACTTGCAACTGGAGAGAAGTATGAAACGCAATTTCTTGTTCATTCTGATAATTCCTTTGCTGACTCTTGGCTTGGCACAAACCGTCCGCGCCCAACAACCCACTCCCTCCGACGATGAAGTAAATGCGATTGCCAGGCAATTGTATTGCCCGGTGTGTGAGAACACGCCCCTGGACGTGTGCCCGACCCAGGCCTGCGCCCAGTGGCGCGACCTGATCCGCAAGATGCTGGCGGAGGGGAAGTCGGCGGAGGAGATCAGGCAATATTTCGTCGAGAATTATGGGGAGCGCGTGCTTTCCGAGCCGCCGCGCACTGGGTTGAACTGGCTGGTCTACATCCTCCCGCCGGTAGCATTCTTAGCTGGGGCCTATATCTTGTACCGGGCGTTCCGTTCCTGGCGCGCCCTGGACAAGCAGTTGGCCGTCAAGGAGGGAAGCGCGGCCCCGCCAGCCGAGGATGAATACGTTGCCCGCCTGGAAGATGAACTTCTTAAGCGTAATTAATGGCAGCTGTGGCTACCATGAGGGAAGAGTCGAATGTCAGAAAATGTGAACAATGCAATTAGGCCGCCCAAGCATCCTGTTCCGCTTTGGGCACAGATCCTCGTCTGGGTGGGGCTGCTGGGGTTGCTGGCTGTCCTGGCCCTGGCGCTGAAGCGCTCCCAGCAGGGGGTCGTCAGAGTCGGGGATACAGTCAAGGATTTCACCTTGACCGCCTTCGGTGATGACCAGCATCCAGATGGCCAGCAGATCCGCCTTTCGGACTTGCACGGCAAGGTGGTGGTGATCAATTTTTGGGCTTCGTGGTGCAAACCGTGCGAACAGGAAGCCCCAGATTTGGAAGCAGCCTGGCGCTCCTACCAATCGGGCGGCGAGGTGGTTTTCCTCGGCGTGGACTACGTGGATACCGAGCCGGAAGCCCGTTCCTACATCGCCAAATTCGACATCACCTATCCCAACGGCCCAGACCTGGGCACGCGCATCTCACAAGCCTTCAATCGCCAGATGGGCGTACCCGAAACCTACATCGTAGACCGGCAAGGGAAATTACGTTATATCCAGATTGGCCCCTTTCAATCGGTGGCTGAAATCCAGGCCATCATAAACCCTCTGCTGGTCGAGAAATAGGAATTATGTAGTGGCGACTTCAGTCGCTTTTTGACGACTGAAGTCTTTACTACGTGAAATCTGGAAAATTAGATATGGATATTGGTGCATTCTTTCTACTCCTGGCCTTGTTGATGTTGATCGCGGTGTTCGTGTCGCGGCCGTTCCTGGAGAGACAGCCTGCTGCTACGTTGCAAGAGGAACATGCTGCCTCGTCGTTATTAGCCGAACGGGATCGCATCCTGACCGCTTTGCAGGAACTCGATTTCGATCATGCCCTGGGGAAAATACCCGCCGAGGATTACCCGCTTCAGCGCAGCAATTTACTCCAGCGTGGCGCGGCGATCTTGCGCCAACTGGATGCCCTTACCACTTCGACTGCGCTCAGTGCAGGCTCCAGCCCCTTCGCGAAGCACCCCAGTGGGGCTCCCGCGAGCGGGCGAGGGGAGTCTACTAAGGAACGTTTGGAGACGGCTATTGCTACCCGCCGGGCCGACGCGGCTGAAAAACCTGCTTCAGCCAAAGAAACCACGGATGAAGACCTGGAGGCGCTGATCGCCAAACGGCGCGCCAGCCTAAAGGACAAGACCGCCGGTTTCTGCCCTAAATGCGGCCGTCCCATCTTGAGTGTGGACAGCTTCTGTCCCCAGTGCGGCTACGCGCTCAAATAACGTTTACAAGTTTTCACGTTTACACGTTTACATGTTTGAACGTGCCAACGTATCGTGAAGGGAAAATAATGAAGATTCGTTTTATCACGACACTGCTTATGATGGCTGTCGTTTTATCGGCCTGTAGCTTCTCCCTGGCTGAAGACATTACCCCGCCGCCAAACTACATCCCGCCGACGGCCGCGCCGACTCTTGGCCCGTCATACCCATCCACCCCGCCCAACCCGGCGCGTGGCCAGGCCATATACGTGGTAAAATGCGCCGCCTGCCACGGGGCGAATGGGCTTGGGAACGGTCCGCAGGCGTCGGGTCTGGAAGTGCCGGTGACGGCCATCGGGCTGGCCGACATCGCTCGCCAATCCTCACCGGCCGGCTGGTTCACAATCATCTCGCAGGGCCGCATAGATCGCTACATGCCGGCCTTCACCAGCCTGTCCTCCCAGGAACGCTGGGACGTGCTCGCCTATGTCTACACCTTGAGCACCACGCCCGAAGAACTCCAACGCGGCGCGGCGCTCTTCGCCGAGAAATGTACGGCCTGTCACGGCCCGGACGGGAAGGCCAGGTCCGAGGCTAATTTCACCGATCAGCAATTCATGTCGCAGTTGACTGGCATCAGCTTGTACCGCGCGGTGGCCGAGGGCGTATCCCCGTCCATGCCGGCCTTTAGCGGGCAACTGGCTGAAAGCGATATCTGGGCGCTGACTGCCCACCTGCGCACGCTGACCTTCGACATGACCGCGTCGACAGCTACGCCGCAGCCTTCCGCGACGCCGGAGCCTGTCACCGCGACTCCGACTCTGGCCGCCGCCGAGACGACTCCTGGCGGAGCGACCCCTGAGGCGGGCGTCACCGCCGAGGCCTCAGCCACGCCCCTAGCCGCCGAACTGCCCCCAGTCTCCGCGACTCCCGAGGCGTCCGGCGAAGCTTCGGCCACCCCTGGGGTGGTCGTGGGCACGGTGAGCGGGACAGTCGTCCAAGGGACGGGCGGCGCCCTCCCGGCTGGCCTGACGGTAGTCCTGCGCGGCTTCGACCACGGCCAGGATACGACCGGCACTCTTGCGGAGTCAGTTAATCTCTCCGCCCCGCTCGGCGCGGATGGTTCGTTCAGCTTTGAAAATATCGAAATGCCCACGGGACGTTTGTTCCTGGCGCGGGTCACGTATGGGGGTGTGCCCTTCCAGTCCGATTTCGTTGCGACCGAGGCTGGAAAGGATGCGCTGACGCTGCCGCCGCTCAATCTCTACGAAACGACGAACGATCTGACGCTCCTGTCGCTCGACCAGGTACATATCGTCTTCGATTTCTCGGTTGAAAAAACGGCTAAGATATACGAGATTTATATTTTGACCAATTCGAGCCAGCAGGCGGTTGTGGTTCCCACGGATGGGACATCAATCCCGTTCATTTCCTTGCCAGAAAATGCACAGGAGGTTGGTTTCGATATCGCCCAGGGCAGCGCGTCTTTCACGTCGGCTGAAGGCGGTTTTGCGATCCTGCCCAGCCCCGACCAGTATGGGCTTGTGGCTTTCTTTACGCTGCCCTATGAGAAGAAACGCGAAGTAACCCAACCCTTCGAACTTACGGCTGTTTCCGTGAGCATGTTCGTTCCGGAGGGTGTCAAGCTCTCAGGCGACCAGTTGACAGATTCCGGCGTCCAATCCATCCAGGGCACCAGTTTTCAAACCTACTCGGCCCAAAGCGTGGAGGCTGGCAGCTCGCTCGCTTTCACTGTGAGCGGTAGTCCCAAGTCTTCCACCACTGCTACCACCTCCACTGTCACCACACAGACCAGCCTGATCATCGGCCTGGGCGGGCTGGGCTTTGTCCTCATCCTGGTGGGCTTGTACCTCTTCTTCCGTGACCGCGCCAGGCGCGGCGAGTTCGAGGAAGATGATGAACTCGAAGAAGGTGAAGAAGAAGAGATAGAAGATGCTCTCGGTGATAACCCCGACAGTCTGACCGACGCCATCATTGCATTGGACGACCAGTTCAAGGCGGGCGGTATTGCGAAAGAAGCCTACGAGAAACGGTGCACCGAGTTGAAGGCACGCCTGAAGGAATTGCTATAAAGTTAACGTTCTACCGAGTAGGCCTTCGGCGCATTACGTTGTACGTTCCGTGATGCGTGAAACGTGAAACGTAAACACCATGATCGAAGTCAGCAAACTCGTCAAACGTTTCGGCTTGAAGACCGTCCTGCGCGGCCTGGATTTCCAGGTGCAGGAAGGCGAGTTCGTGGCCTTGCTCGGCCCCAACGGGGCGGGTAAGACCACTTTCCTGCGCATTCTGGCCTCGCTCTCGCGTCCCTCGCTGGGCGAGATCCACATTGCCGGGTACGCCCTGCCGGCCCAGGCGGCTGCCGTCCGCCGCCAGTTGGGCGTGGTCTCGCACATGCCGTTACTTTACGGCGACCTGACCGCCGAGGAGAACCTGCGCTTCTTTGGGCGGATGTATGACGTGCAACAACTCGACCAAAGGATCAGCGAGGTGCTGGAACTGGTCGGCCTGGCCGCCCGCCGCCGCGACCTGGTGCGGACGTTCTCGCGCGGGATGCAGCAACGTCTCGCCATCGGCCGCGCTGTGCTGCACGACCCAGAGGTGATGCTCTTCGACGAGCCGCATACCGGCCTCGACCAGGATGCCTGCGACATGCTCGATAAAGTTCTGCGCGACGTGGCCGCGCGCGGTCGCACCGTAGTCATGACCTCCCACGACCTGGCGCGCGTAGAAGACCTGGCCAGCCGCTTCGACGTGCTCTCACGCGGCGTGATCGCGGCTTCAGCTTCGCGCCAGTCTCTTGGAAAGAACAATGTGCTTGCTTTCTACCGGCAGGCATTGCAGGAGAAGTAAAAAGTGAAAAGTGAGAAGTTACACGCCACTCATGACTCGTCACTTGTCACCCGCCGCTCGTCACCCGGCTCTTTCCTCCGCGCTGTCAGCGCCATTGCCTGGAAGGACCTGGCCGCCGAATTGCGCTCGCGCGAGCTGCTCTCATCCATGCTGGTTTTTGCCCTGCTCGTCATCCTGATCTTCAACTTCGCCCTCGAGCTGGATGTCAAGACGCGTTCGACTGTCACGGCCGGCGTGCTGTGGGTAACCTTCGCTTTCGCCGGGACGCTCGGCCTGAACCGCTCGATGGCGGTCGAAAAAGACCGCGGCTGCCTGGATGGTCTCCTGCTGGCGCCCGTGGATCGCAGCGCAATCTACTTTGGCAAGGCCATCAGCAACCTGGCCTTTATGTTCATCGTCGAAGCCATCGTCCTGCCGGTCTACAGCGTTTTGTATAACACCAACCTGTTCAACCTTGGCCTGATCGGCGTCATCCTGCTCGGCTCGGTCGGGTACGTGGCGGTTGGGACGCTGCTGGCCAGCATGGCCGTGCAGACCCGCACGCGGGACGTACTCCTGCCGATCCTGCTCTTTCCGGTCGTCATCCCGATCATGATCGCGGCGGTCAAGGCCAGCAGCGGCTTTTTACAAGGTCTTGAGACGACCGAACTCATGACCTGGATCAACCTACTCATTGTCTATGATGTAATTTTCGTCGCCGTTGCGTTCATGGTTTTTGATTATGTAGTGGAAGAATAAAACGTAAGGCGTAAAACGTCAAACGTAATTCTGTCACGCCCCACGCTCTATCCACCCTTTTTAGGAGAGGCTTATGGAACCTCAACCACTAGCATTGAAAGTACTCAATATCTTTTCGGCTGTCTTGCTCGCTCTTGCCACCTGGCTGGTCTTCTTCTACGCGCCCATGGAATTGGTGATGGGTCAGGTGCAGCGCATCTTCTATTTTCACGTCGCCAACGCCTGGGTCGGTATGCTCGGCTTCATGGTCGCAGCCGTAGCCGGGATTGCCTACCTGCGTACCCATGACTTGATGTGGGATATCATCGAGCAGGCCGCAGTCGAGATCAGCCTGGTCTTCTTTATTACAACGATCGTCACAGGCTCCATCTGGGCTTACCCGGCCTGGGGTACCTGGTGGACATGGGACCCGCGCCTGACCACGGCTGCCATTCTTGAAATGATCTACATTGCCTATCTCATGCTCCGCCAGGGCATCGAGGACCCGGACCGGCGCGCCCGCTTCGGCGCGGTCTACACGTTGATCGGCGGCTTGAGCGTGCCGATCACTTTCCTGTCCATCCGCTTGTTCCGCACCATCCACCCGGCGTTGATCGGCACGGCCTCCGCTGCCTCCCAGGGTGGCTTCGACATGACTCCCAGAATGCTGCACACTTTTCTCTTCGGCCTGCTGACGTTCTCGGTCATTTTCGTCACCCTGCTTTGGCATCGCATCCGCCTGGGCCGCCTGGCCGGAAAGGTGGAACAGATGAAACTCGAGGTCATGCAATGGTAGCTTGTAGTGCCAGCTACCACAATAGGAGTCATGCCATGTTATTCGAGCAAATGCCCCCCGATACGGTGAAGTACATGATCGCTGGTTATGTCGTCATCTTCAGTGTGATGGCGATCTACCTGCTCAGCTTGTTCCTGCGCTGGCGCAACCTCCAGCGGGACTTGCGGACCCTGGAAGAGATGCAAGAGAAGAAGTAATACTAACTCATCCCATGTAAATTCGGAAAACAGGGTGCGAGCGGCGCTTTGCGCCTGCTCGCACCCTGTTTTCCGATAGATCAGCTATTTCTTGGCTGCTTTGGTTTTGAAATCTACGCCGCTTTCATCGGCTTTGGCTTCCACGAGCACGGTCGCGCCGGTTGGGATTTCCCCGCCCAGCAGTTTGACCGATAGCGGGCTTTCGACGTATTTCTGCAAGGCTCGTCGCAAAGGACGCGCGCCGAAGGCCGGGTCGTAGCCAGTCTTGGCCAACCACTTGCGGGCAGGCCCACTCAACTCCACTTTGACGCCGAACTCGTTCAACCGCTCCTGGATTTCATCCATCTGCAGGTCGACGATCTTTTCCATCTGGTTGAGTGATAACGGCGAGAACATGATGATCTCGTCAATGCGGTTGAGGAATTCAGGCCGGAAAGTGCCCTTGAGTGCTTTCTCGATCTTGGCGTGCGCCTCGCGATCCTCATCCGTCTCGGTGGGTTGGAGAAAGCCCAGCGTGCCGCCCTTGCGGACGTATTCGGTGCCCAGGTTGGAGGTCATGATCAGGATGGTGTTACGAAAGTCAACCACGTTGCCCTGGCCGTCGGTCATCCGGCCATCGTCGAGGATTTGCAACAAGGCGTTCCAGACTTCGGGATGGGCTTTCTCGATCTCGTCGAACAGCACCACCCGGTACGGCCTGCGGCGGACGGCCTCGGTCAACTGACCGCCCTCCTCGTAGCCGACGTAGCCGGGCGGCGCGCCGAACAGGCGTGAGACGGTGTGCTGTTCGTGGTATTCGGACATATCAATCCGCACCAGGGCGTCCTCGTCGTCGAACATGAACCAGGCCAGGGCTTTGGCCAACTCGGTCTTGCCGATGCCCGAGGGGCCGATGAATATGAATGAGCCGATGGGTCGGGAGGGGTCTTTCAAACCGGAGCGGGCGCGGCGGATGGCATCCGAGATGGCATGGATGGCTTCATCCTGGCCGATGATGCGCTCGTGCAGGCGCTCTTCCATGTGCAGCAACTTTTGCGACTCGGTCTCCATCATCTGGCTGACCGGGATGCCGGTCCATTGGTGGACGACCTCGGCGATGTCGCCAATGTCCACCACCTCGTCCAGTTTGTGCTCGGCTTCCCATTTATCCCGCTTTTCTCTGAATTCATCTTCCATGCGTAGGCGGTTGACCTTGATCTCGGCGGCGTGCTGGTAATCGCGGGCATTGGATGCGGAGTCTTCCTCAGCCTGCTGACGGTCAATCTCGCTCTTCATTTCTTTCAATTCGGGGGGCAGGGAGTAAAGCGCCACGCGCAGCTTGGCGGCTGCCTCGTCCATCAGGTCAATGGCTTTGTCCGGCAGGTGGCGGTCGGTGACGTAACGTTCCGCTAGCTTGGCGGCTGCCACCAGGGCTTCATCTGAGAAGTGTACTTTGTGATGGGCCTCGTAGCGGTCGCGCAGGCCCTGGAGCATTTTGATCGTATCGTCAACAGTCGGCTCTTCGACGTAAATCGGCGCGAAGCGACGCTCGAGGGCGGCGTCCTTCTCGATGTATTTATGGTACTCATCCAGCGTGGTGGCGCCGATGCACTGCAGCTCGCCACGTGAAAGAGCCGGCTTGAGCATGTTGGAGGCGTCCATCGCGCCTTGTGCCGCCCCCGCGCCGATCACCGTATGCAGTTCGTCTATCATCAGAATGACCTCGCCAGCGGCGCGCTGCACCTCCTCGATGGCGGATTTCAGCCGCTCCTCGAACTCGCCGCGGAAGCGCGAACCGGCGATCATCGCCCCCAGGTCGAGGGCGACCACGCGCTTGCCGGTCAAGATCTCGGGCACGTCGTTCGAGGCGATTTTCTGCGCCAGACCCTCGACGATGGCGGTCTTGCCGACGCCCGCCTCGCCGATCAGCACCGGGTTGTTTTTAGTGCGCCGGGAGAGGATCTGAATAAGGCGCATGATCTCGGTATCGCGGCCGATGACCGGATCGAGTTTGCCTTCGCGCGCCAGTTGGGTTAGGTCACGCGAGTATTTATCCAATGTGCGGTAACGCGCCTCGGCATGGGGGTCGGTGACGCGCTGTCCGCCGCGCAAATGCTGGATGGCCTCGTAGACCCGCTCACGGGTCAAGCCTGTCCCCTCGAGGATGCGGGCGGCAGGCGTGTTGCGTTCACTCAGAATAGCCAGGAAGATGTGCTCGGTCGAGATGAACTCGTCCTTCAAGCGGTTGGCTTCCTCGTTCGCCAGGTCAATGATGCGCTTGACGCGCGGGGTGATGAAGATCTGTCCCGCTCCGCCGCCGAAGATGTTGGCCTTCGGGCTCATGCGCAGGGTTTGGTCCAATCGCTCGGAGAGTTGGTTGGCGTTGATATTCAGATTTTGCAAGATTTGGGGGATCACCCCGCCGGGCTGCTCGATGAGCGACAGCAGGATGTGTTCGGTATCTATTTGATTGTGTCCGTAACGCTGGATGATCTCGGCGGCGCGCTGGGCGGCCTCCTGAGCGCGTTCGGTGAATCGGTCGAATCGCATCATAGGTGGAATCCTTTCGCTACAACAGAACCTGGGGTGATTATAACAAATACCTGTTGGTGAAATGGATATACAAGATTAGAGATACGTAAGATTTTTGTCCATCGGGGTTGAGCAGTCACGGTCAGGAAGGGCTATAATTGGGATACCGCAGTGCTTGCGTAACACGAATTCCAGAAGAGTTGTCATGAAAAAGTGTTTTCTCGTTCTCCTGATATTCTTCATCTCCGCCTGCAACCTGCCGGGAGGCAGCGGCGCGACACAGACTCCCGCTCCGGGCAAGTCCACCAGCCCGTGCGGCGACGGGGTCTGTTCGGGGCCGGAAAACGCCAATAACTGCCAGCCCGACCTGCTTTTTTACACAAGTTTTTCATCGGGATAATTGTCTGATTACTGGACGAGTATAAGATAAATACTGGGGAGACTACCATGAAACGCATATTGATCGCATTGACCTTACTTGCTCTCGCATCCTTTGCCTGTTCGCTCGGCGCGCCGACTCAAGCCACGCAGACCGCGCCAACGAATCCCGCCGTTGAAACTGTTAACACTGACAACTCGTCCGCCGCGACGCCTCAGACCCCGACCGTACCCGCTACCGTTACATCAACACCGTCCACCGTCTACAGTCAACCGTCAACCGAACCGTCTGCATACATCAGCTTCATCATCAACGTCCATGATTGGACTCACGTAAACGAAAGCGCGGATACACTCATCCGTCTCGTTGACCTCTTCGAGCAATACGACGTGCGCGGCGACTTCTACTTCACCGCCGAAGTGACTCGCAAATATGTGGAAGAACGCCCCGATGTCATTGAGCGTCTCAAGAACTCGAACATGACCATCAGTTACCACGTCCGCCCGCCGCACCCGCTGTACACAGGCTTTGACTCTCGCCTGCGCGGACTCAATGACGCCGCGTTATATCAAACCTTGCTCGATTACGAAACGTACGCGCTTGATCTGTCCACTGGCGAACTCGACCGTTCACAATCGGGCGGATATACCTACGTGGCGCAAGTCTTCGGGCGCAAGCCCGTCGTCGTACCTGCACCAAATGACAACCAGCGAATCAAAGACGCGGCGCAACGCGTCTATGCCAGCCTCGGCGCGCAGATGACTTTGCTCTATCACGAAGAAGGGACGAAAGTAAACCAGCCGTTTGAATACGTCAACGGTTTGCTCGTGCGCCCCAGCGACTTCAGTACGACGCGCACCACCGACATCAACGGTTCTGATAATTTCTGGTGGAACTACATGTCCAAGCCAGACGCGGCAAAATACAATCCGACTACTATGTTGCAGACACAACGCACTGAATGGGAAAGCCATAATTATGGCCGCGCTCCGTTCATTACTGCGCTCATCCACGAAAACAACTTTTCCCGCGCTGGCGCTGAAGGCTGGAGTTCCATTTACTTCACAATGGAAAATGGCAAGCGTGGCGACCCGCTCTCCCCGCCCTATAATTTGAACACGCCCGACCCCTCGCGCTTGCGTCCGCCCGAAGAACAGCAAGCCATCTGGGCGGCCTACGAGGAAATGGTCGCCTATGCCGCGCAGAATCTCACCGTGGTCACGTCCGAAGATATTGTGACGATGGCCCAAAACCAATGAAAGGAGAAGCACACATGAAACACTTGATGATCCTTTTTGCCTTGATTCTCGTTGCGCAAGTCTCTGCCTGCAACCTTGCGGGAGACAACGGCCCAGCGCAGACTGCCACGCCGCCGGTCACGTCCACCAGTCCCTGCGGCGACGGCGACTGCTCCGGCCCGGAGAACGCTCAGAACTGCCCGGCAGACTGCCCCTCGTCTACGACCGGGACAGGTTCCGGGCCGGGGGCCGAACCGACCGGGACCTCGCAGCCGGCTCCCGTCCATCAAGGCGACGCGCCACTGTTCATGACCACCATGACCCACATGGAAGGCAATTTCATCGATGACCGGGACCAAGGCGTCTTCCTCCGTCACGTTGAGGAGTTACGCTATGGCATGGACCTGGCCGACGAATACGGCGCTATCCTGACCTTCGAAAGCGAGAAACCGTTTGCCAGAGCGAATGCTTTGTGGAATCTCAACATCATGGCCGAGATCCGCGACCGGGGCTTTGGCGTCGGTACACACTGTGACATTGGCTTCAACGAGCCGCCCATGGCGGTGGGCAAGTTTGCGGCCATGTTTGCAGAGAATAAGTCGCTGGTGGATGCGCTCATTGGCGCGGAAAACAACCTGGGCTGTTCCGGCGGCGGCTCGGTCAATGACTGGGCGCTGGCCGCCAGCCAGGCCGGGTTCAAATACCTGGATGGCATTGTCTCGATGCACTACCTCTCCATGCCGATGGAAAATCGCCCCGGCCTGGAATGGACGGACGAATTCGTCCGCAACGGTCATTTCCACCTGAACTCGCCGGTGGATTTGTACCAGCGAATTTATCTCTTTGAGGTTGCAAACGCCCAGGATTTCCTGCCCGATGAAAACCCGGTCATCGTCATCTCTTCGGGCGAACTGGGATTGTTCTCTGCAATGGCTGAAAAAGGCCGCGAGTATGGCGGCGGGCCAATCCTGCATGATGATGAATATACTTTTGATAATGCTGACGTGGACGCGCTGGTGCAAAAAATCCTGGAAGTGGACCAGAACCGCGACCGTAAGCGGATTGCCAAATTGTGCGTCTACCTGCCTGCCAATGCCTATGTACCGGAAAACGATGAAGTTCTGCGGTATTTCTTCGAGCAGATGCAAATACTGGCAAACCAAGGTGTTATCACCTGGGCCACGCAGAAGCAAGTTTATGAAGCTTACGTAGCCTGGAATAAATAAAACGCATGGTCGCCATTACTGCCCCTATCCTTGCCAAAGCCCCGCAACTGCGCCCGCTCAACATCCTGACCGACCTGCCGGTCGTAGCGGACCTGGTCGAGAGCTGTTTCGCGGGTACCTTGGATGCCGAGGGTCAACGCTATATCCAACAGATGCGGCGCGCCGGAAATGACGGCTATTTCTTGCGCTGGGCGGCGAACGCCATGGATACGGTCTCGATGCCGCTCTCAGGTTATGTTTGGGAGGAGAACCGTGAAGTGGTTGGGAACGTCAGCCTGGTGCCTTTCAAGCGCGAAGGGAGAAAGATCTATTTGATCGCCAACGTTGCTGTCCGCCCCGATTATCGCCGCAAGGGGATTGGCCGCGCCCTGACCGTGAGCGCCATGCAGCACGCCCGTCAGCGGCACGCGCAGGCCACCTGGTTGCACGTCCGCGAAGACAATCCGGGTGCGGCTGCGCTGTATACCAGCCTGGGGTTCCGCGAACGTGTCCGGCGCACGCTGTGGCAGGCGGCTCCTGGCCGCAGCCTCGGCCCGCTTGGCGCGGGGATCACGATCACATCGCGCCAGGCGCGCGACTGGCCGCAACAGGAGGCCTGGATGCGGCAGCTCTATCCAGATGAATTGGCCTGGTACCAGCCGATCCCGTGGCTGTCGTTGCGCCCCGGCCTAGGGCCTTCCCTCTACCGCTTTTTCCTGGAGTACGAGACGCGCCAGTGGGCTGCCCGCGTGGATGGCGGCCAGTTGCTGGGCGTGTTGGCCTGGCAGCCATCTGTGGGGCACGCTGACCGGCTCTGGGCGGCGGCTCTGCTCGAAGGCGGAGAAGGAGCGCTGACCGCCCTATTGCTGCACGCCCGGCATACCCTCTCCTGGCAGAAAAATCTCACCTTGGAGCTGCCAGCCGGTCAGGCTCAAGAAGCGATCCTGGCGGCGGGCTTTGAACCGCTCCGCACGCTGATCTGGATGCAGGCGGATGAAACCCCGCTCCCCGAATCTCGTAAATCACTATAGCGAGGAACTGATTCAAGGTTTTCCATACTGGAATGTCACCCAGAGCCCTTCGCCTGTCATTCTCCCGGAAGGACACCGGGACGGTGTGAGCGAAGCGAAGAATCTCCTCGGCTCAGGGTAAACTCCGCGAAGGGTCTCCCGCCCTGCGGGTGGGGATTCTTCGCCCCTTCGGGGCTCCCTGGCCTAGCCCGCCAGGGCAGGCAGAATGACAACCATAATGAGAAATTCAAAAAGTTTAAATCACTTCGAGATTTAAGACTCCTGAAGTCTGTCAGACTTCGGAAGTCAGAAAAAACAAAGGAGGCTGAAATGAGATTTATCATACGCTGGGGGATCAATGCGGTGGCGCTTTGGGCTGCCATCGCCATCCTGCCAGGCCTTGTTTACGCAGGCAACTGGGTCGGCGTGGTGGTGCTGGCGCTCGTCTTCGGGCTGGTCAATGCCCTGCTGCGCCCCCTGCTCAAGCTGCTGACCTGTCCGCTCATCATCCTGACCCTGGGCTTATTCACGCTAGTCATCAACACCCTGCTCTTTGCACTGACTGCCTGGGTCGGCAACCTCATTGGGCTTTCCCTTACCATCGCTGACCCATTCTGGTGGAATGCCTTCCTGGGCGCGTTGATCGTCAGCGCCGTCAGCATCGTGCTCAGCCTGATCTTGCGGGATGAGTTGAAGGGCCGGCGGCATCACAAGAGACATTAGTGATTAGCCACCAGTAAGCAGTTATCAGTGATGGCAGACGAAAAAACGGCTTGCCTAGTACAAGGGTTATTTTTACTGATGACGGATGACTGATTACCGTTCACTGGCTGCGGGCAAACCACCCGCCGGCTTTGCCATTTTCACCGCGCGCACAATGGCTTGCGCCAGCACCTCCGCCGCATACGCCCCTACAATAGATACATCTGCTTTCTTTTGGCCGGTGGCCATGGCAAATATCGTATCGCCATCCAGCATGGTGTGCGCCGGGCGGATGGCGCGCGCCAGCCCGTCCTGCGCCATCTGCGCCATTTTGGTCGCCTGTGCCTTGTCGAACTTGGCATTGGTCGCCACCACGCCAATGACGGTGTTGTGGCTCATCGCCAGTTTAAGGATGGCGCGGCCTACCAGGGTTTTCATCACTGCAAGCGTATTGGCAAAATAATCCGCTGAGCCAAGTTGGACGGGGCCAAGTTTGGTTGAGCGCGCTCCAACCAGGATTTTACCCGTCTGCGGATCAACCACGTCCCCGAAGGCGTTGACCGCCACAATCGCCCCGACGATGATTCCGCCGCCAACCTCCATGCTGGCCGTGCCCAGACCGGATTTCATCGCTCCGGCCATGCCGAAGATCTTGCCGACCGTCGCCCCCGTCCCCGCACCGGCGTTGCCCTCAGCCGGCGCGTTAGTCGAGGCGGAAGCCGCGGCGCGGTAGCCCATTTCCAGGTCCGGGCGGATGTCGGCGCGGCCAATGGCTAGATCATATAAAATCGCGGCGGGGACAATGGGGACGCGCGCTACGCCGGTGTTGAATCCAATTCCCTTTTCTTCCAGGTAGCGCATCACGCCGCTAGCAGCGTCCAGCCCAAAGGCCGAGCCGCCCGCTAGCAGCACGGCATGGACTTTTTCAACCGCGTTGACCGGCTTGAGCAGGTCGGTCTCGCGCGTGCCGGGCGCGCCGCCGCGCTGATCCACCCCGCCAACCGCGCCCTTTTCGCACAAGATGACGGTGCAGCCAGTCAGCGCCTCGTCGTCCTGGGCATTTCCCACGCGCAGGCCGGGTACGTCTGTGATCGAATTCCTTCGTTTCATGCCGAGGTCTTACAAGCTGTGCACCAATTCCAGGAATTCATCCCACTCTTCTTTGAAAAAGTGCACGGTGATGTTATTTAGCTCGATGTGAAAAGTGATCTCGCCATCAGGCTCATCTGCCTGCCAGATGAGGTAATTCGCGGTCTCGGCCAGGTTCTCGGTCGTAGGTTCTGGAACGGTCTTTGCCATCTCAGCCTCCTTCGGGTAAGGTTTTTTCTGATTCCATTATGGTAGCTTCTAGCTACCATTATACGGATTTTTTGGTCTGTGCACCTTAAAATCTGATGGCGGATAACCGATCAGGAAACAGTCAAACGATCGCTTTTCAAACACGAAGGGCACGAAGGATTACAATGGGCGTTCTTCGTGTTCCTTTGTGTCCTTTGTGTTAGGAAATTCTGTCCTTGCGTTTTTTCTTGCCTCGCGCCTGCCACCAGGCGCGCAGGCGCTTCCAAAGGGACGGGGAGGCTGGCGGTGGCGTTTCTTCGACCTCCGGCCAGGGATTCTTGTCCAGCATCTTACGCATGGTGTATTGGCTGATCAGTTTCAGTGTTGCCAGGAGGGGCGCGGCGATGATGACGCCCACGATGCCGAGCAGGTTGGCCGCGATGATGGCCGCGATCAGCACGAAAGCCGGGTGGACCTTCAGCGTCTGCGCCATGATGCGCGGCGCGACCAGGTTGCCGATGATCTGGTCAATGAGCAGGGCGAGTACGATGGTGATGCCTGTATAGGCAACCGGCGAGAGGCCAAAAGGTTTGACCGCCTGGAAGAAGGTCACCAGACCGAGCACGATCCAGGAAATTGCCGGGCCAACGTAAGGTAGGAAGTTGGCGAAGCCTGCCAGCAGCGCCAAGCCAATGGCGTAATGCACGCCGAGGATACTCAAAACGATCGTGTAAATAACAGTTGACAGGCCAAAAATGATGATCTGGCCGCGCAGGAAGGCGTTCCAGATGTGGCTGAGTTCCTTGCTCAATCGGCGCACATCCTCGGCATAGCCGGAGATTTCGAACCTGATGATGCCGCTGCGCAGGCCGCCGCTTTCGAACAGGAAGAAGTACGAGACGATCAGGATGAACGCCATCCAGCCGAAGGTGCTGGCCGCGCTGCTTGCCAGCGTTCCGACCAGGTTCCCCAGGCGGCCCAAGGCGGGCTGGACGTAGGAAAGGATTTGCTGGCCAATGGAGTTCCAGTCAATTTTCGAAAAATCCAGGATGAAAGGCCCGATGTGGTATATCCGCCCAGGGAGGCTTTCGATGAAGGTGGGCAAATTAGTGATGGCGCTCTGGACGGTGTTGATCAGGCTTTGGATCTGCTGGACGAGCCCCACGCCGCCCAAGGTAAGCAGAAAGGCCAAAATGATGATGAAGACCAGATAGATAAGATTGACCGCCATACGCCAGGAGAGGGGCGTCTTACGGTCAATCAAAGAAGCCAAGGGGTGCAGCAGGTAAGCCACCACGAAGGCCATCAACACCGGTACGATGATTGTATGGAAACGCAGCACCAGCGCGGCGAGGATGGCGATCACGGTCAGGGCGACCACCAGTTTGGTCATTGTTCCCCAACGCGGGGACGCAGCAGGCTGTGGATCAATCATGGCAATTCTCCTGAGAAGGTTTCGATTTGCTCTTATATTCTAGACCCTACGCGGGATTCTTACAATGGTAGCTCAGAGAGCTACCACAACAGTATAATGGTAGCTCACGGAGCTACCATGATTGCGCCCATGCGCCGATTGTTCACTATTCACTATTTGCTAATTACCAGCCTCCTAGCCGCCTGTGTCGCTCCCATCACGCCGGCTGAGAAATTCAGCGTCATCATGCATCCTGATGGGCCGCTTTACGCTGGCGATCAGGTCAGTTTCGAGGTGCTGCCGCCGTCTGGCTTCGAATCCGAGGGACACGAGGTAGAGGTCAGTGTGGATGACAGGGAACTGGGACGTGCCGGCTTCGGCTCTTCTGGCGTCGCCGGGAGGATGGAAGCGACCCTGTGGTGGGCCTGGGACACGCGCGACCTCCAGCCTGGTCCGGAAACGCTGACGTTCACCCTCCTACCCGACGGTCCGAACTGGCAGGAGACCGTCACTTTGCATCTGCAGAGCCGGGTCCCGCCGCCGGAGCCGGTGGCACATTGGGCGGTCCTGACCAGTGACTGTTGCGCCCTCAATTTCATCACCGGCACGACCGCCGAGCGGGACATTGCTTCCCTGGCGCAAGTAGCGGATGAGCAGGCTGCTGACCTTGCCGCTCGCATGGATGAGAGTCTGAGCGAGAAAATCCCGGTCGTCTTCATGCCGCGCGTCCTGGGCAACGGCGGGTTCGCTGGCAATGCGATTTACGTTTCATACCTTGACAATGGTTATCTCGGTAATGCCACCGCGCAGGTGCTGCATCACGAGTTTGTGCACTGGTTCGATGCTCTCGCAGGGGGCGATTTGCGCCCCACCATCTTTCAGGAGGGATTGGCGGTCTACTTGAGCGGCGGGCATTTCAAGCCCGAGCCGCTGATCCCGCGCGCCGCGGCTTTGCTCGAATTAGGCTGGTATATCCCGCTGCGCGCGCTGGCTGATGACTTCTATCCTCAGCAGCACGAAATCGGCTACCTGGAAGCTGCTGCGCTGGCGGGTTACATGGTCGAATCTTACGGATGGGAGGCGTTCGACGCCTTCTACCGCGACATCCACGCCACGCCGGATGGACGCGACTCGCAGGCTATTGATGCGGCTTTGCAGGAGCATTTTGGGATCACGTTTACGGAGCTGGAGGGGAGCTATCTCGATTTCCTGAGAGGCCAGACGGTGCCCGCCGACGTGCGCGACGACTTGCGTCTGAGCGTGCAATTCTACGATACCGTCCGCCGTTACCAACAATCCCTCGATCCTTCGGCTTATTTCATGACTGCCTGGCTGCCGGATTATATGACGATGAGTCAACGCGGCATCGTGGCCGATTTTCTGCGCCATCCAAGCGGCGTGGACAATCGCCTGATCGAAGCGATGCTCGTCAATGCTGACCGCAGCCTGCGCGCCGGAGAATATGAACAAGCCGAGAGGGCGCTAAAGGGGGTGAATGTCTTGTTGGATGTGCTTACAGCCGAAAAATAAAAAAAACTTCCCGCAGGGTTTGTCAACCTGCGGGAAGCAGCTATGTTGATGTTGTTCTGGTAGCTTCTGGCTACCATTATGGGCAAACGCCGCCTCCAATTATGGGAGAGATGATGTTCGTGAGCCAACTCAAGTACGGGCTGCACCATAATTGCAGGTAGTCAATGGCCGCGAAAGCGGCAACACAAGCGCAGATCAAGAGTACCAGGAGCACCACCAAGATCAGCCAGATTTTGGAACCCATCTTGGCTGGCTGCGAGGGTGCAGGCAGCGGCGCGACCGGCTGTTGAGCAGGATAAGCGGGTATGGGAGCTGGCGCGTATGCCGGAGGTAGTGGGGGCGGAACCGGCTGCGATGTGGCCAGGAATGTTTTCATCGCGCGAGCCGAGGACGAGATCACGGTCGCATTCGAATCGCCGGTCGCCTCGAAGGCCAGGGTGATGTTCTCACTCAGCGAAACCAAGTCGCCCGCTTTCAAGGCGTGCGGCGCGCTGATCCGTTGGTTGTTGACAAATGTTCCGTTGGTCGAGCCGGCATCCTCGATAAAATAGCCTGCGCCCTGCCAGGTCAGCTTGGCGTGCCTGCGGGATACCTCGGCGTCGCGGATGACGATGACATTGCCCATTTCGCGGCCGATGCTGATCTCGGTCGCCTCAAGCGGAAAAACCTTCCCCACGTTCGGGCCGGAGCGCATGACGAGTTGAAATTGAGCAGCCATGATTCCTCCTTAACGAAACACATGATCTGTCAAAAGTGTACCGAGTATCCTCGAAAAAGTCAAATCGAAAATCAGTAGATCACGAAAACGTAGTGACGACTTCAGTCGTGCCGCAAAAAGCGACTAAAGTTGCCACTAGGAATCCTTTCGTGAAGTACTGAAAATCATTCAAATACCCGCCGATACAAATCCGATTCCAGCAGATTATGCGGGTCGCAGCGTTTTTTCAGGGTGCGGAACTTTCTCACAGTCTCCTCGCCCAGGAAGCGGACGGCGGTCTCTGGCGTCGTCTCGCTGTTCTTGGCAAAGTAGAGGCGCCCGCCGGCCTCCAGCGTGATGCGGTCGAAATCTTGGAGCATCTGCGCCATTTCGGAGCGATTGCCCTCCATCACTTTGAAATCCAGCGCCAGCGAATAGCCATCCACCGCGTGAGTCAGCAGGAAGTTATCGGGCCGATGGCGCTTGGTCACGCCCAGGTAGGAGGGCAAGCCGCGCCGGTGAGATAGCTCCAGTATCTCGGTCCAGGCCTCGCGCGCGGTCTCTTTGGGGATAAACGATTGGTACTGGATTAGGCCGTTCCGTCCGTAAGCCAGTTCCCAGTCCGGGACGTAATCGAGCAGGAAGTGGAAAGCGGCATGCGGCTGGTTGAAATGTCCCTGGCGCAGTCCCATGATGTACTTGACCGTATTGACCGCCCACGCGCCCAAGTTGTTCATGCAGGGGGCCATGAAGTAATGAATGATTGATTTGGGGAAGACGCCAAATAGGGTGGCTGGCAGGGTTTGGTACTCCACCGTCATGGTCTTTTTTGCATTCAGATCTTCGCCCTCGTGGAGGTAGTCGGCGGCGTGGATTTGGCCGCGCCCCAGGCCTTTCCCTCGCGCAGTGGCGTCCAGCCAGCCGACGACGTAATCGTGCGCCGTCGCGCCGTCGAGCAGCGCTTCGAGTTGTTCGTCCAGGCTGCGCACCGGGAAGGCGTGGACTTCGAGCAGGCCCGAAGCCATCTTCTTCATCTGGAGCGTGATGGACGTGAAAACGCCCAGCATTCCCATCCCGCCGATGCAGGCGCGGAACAGGTCGCCGTTCTTCTTCGGCGAGCACGTAACTTCCGCGCCAGTGGGCAGCAGGATGGTGAACTCCAATACGTGTTCGCCGAGGGTGCCCATGCGGAAGTTGTTCTTGCCGTGGATGTTCATGCCCAGGCAGCCGCCCAGGGTGGTGAACATCGTGCCGGAGACGACCGGCGGCCACCAGCCATCCGGCAGGATGGTTTGCCACAACTGCTGGAGCGTGACGCCCGGCTCGGCCTGGAGGAGGCCCGTCGCCGGGTCCCAAGCCAGGATGCGGTTGACCTGCCGCAGGTCCAGCACGATCCCTCCGCCGTTGAGGGCCGCGTCATTGTAGCTGCGTCCCGCGCCGCGCAGGGTAATGGTCATGCCGTGCTGCTTCGCCATTTTGAAAACCTGGCTGATCTCTTCCGCCTCGGTTGGCTGGAAAAGATAAGCCGGGCTGCGCAGCGAATGGCCGAAGTTTTCGAGTAGGGTCAGCTTTTCATAGGGAAGGGTGGTGTTCATAAGGTTAGAATATCAACCGCCGAAAGATTACCGAAGGGATGTTCCGCACGATGAGCATGACCAGCCGCCAGCGCGCCGGTGTGTAGACCTGCTGCCTGCGCTTGCGGATGGCGCGGCAAATGTCGGCTGCGGCCTGCTCGGCGGAGATGACCCAGAAGGTGCTTTTCGCGCTGACGATCATGTCAGTGTCAACGAAGCCAGGTTTGGCGGTCAGCACGTTCACGCCGTAACGGCTGAGCCGGTTGCGCAGGGCTTCCAGGTAGCAGGTCAGGGCCGCTTTGGAGGCATTATAGGATGGATTGCCAACGCGCCCGCGCTCACCGGCTGCCGAGGAAAGTCCGACGATTTGTCCGCTTTTCAGGTTCTGGAACATGGCTGCCACCGGGTTGAGCCAGGCCAGCGCGCCCAAATAATTGGCTTCCGTGGTGTGGCGGTCTTTCTCGAAATCGTACTTTTTCAGGCCAACAGGGAGGGAGATGCCTGTATTGTACACGAACAGGTCGAGGCCTCCCAGGTCAACGAGGATCCTTTGCAGCAGGTCGGGCACGGAATCGTAATCGGTCACATCGTGAGGGTAAGCCAGGGCGCGGGTTTCTCCTGCCGCGCTGTTGATCTCGTCACACAGGTTTGCCAGCAAATCGGCACGCCGGGCCAGCAGCGCCAACATGTACCCATCGCGTGCCAGATGGCGCGCCAGTGCCGCCCCGATCCCGCTAGAGGCGCCGACGATGATCGCCCGTCGGCGCGGACGGAGGGGCGTGGCGCGCGGGGGAAGAGGCTTTGGATTTGTCGTCATTGTATCCTCCTCGAAGAATTGTCTTGATTATACCCTCAGCTATCCTGTGCTGTTGAATTGATCCTTTTTGCTCCTTTACGAAGGCCTCGCAGCATGAGCCCTCGTTTTGTTTTGGGGCTATAATTCGACCAAAATCAGCGAGAGGAGTTTCTCCTATGGCCCGTAAAGTCAAACTCATCCTCAACCCGATGGCGAACATGGGCAACGCCTGGAAGGTTGCCAAAGACCTGCGTCCCATCGTTGCCGAATATGGTCATGCGGATTGGAGCGGCACGGTCTACCCGACCCACGCAATCGAGCTGGCGCGCCAGGCCGGTGAACAAGGCTACGATATGGTCATTGCGGTCGGCGGCGATGGGACAGTGCACGAGGTGATTAATGGCTTGATGCAGATTCCAGCCAGGGATCGCCCGCTCCTGGGCATCGTCCCGACCGGGTCGGGCAACGACTTTGCCCATGCTGTCGGCGCCTTTGCCGAGCCTGAGGTGGCTCTCAAACACGCCTTGAGCGGCGAAGCGACGCCAATTGACCTGGGCCTGCTGACCGAAGAAGATGGGCGCAAGGAATACTTCGACAACACGCTCGGCCTCGGCTTCGACGCCATCGTGACAATCCGCTCACACAAGCTGCCCATCGTGCGCGGCTTCTTGATGTACCTTACGGCCGTCATCCAGACCATCATCCTGAACTTCGACCCGATGGGCCTGCACGTCGAAACCGAATCCGAGACCTGGGACCTGCCTACCCTGATGCTAACCCTCTGCAATGGTCCGCGCGAGGGCGGCGGCTTCCTTGTCGCCCCGGAAGCGCGCCTTGACGACGGCATCCTTCACTATGCCACCATCCGCAAGGTCTCCCGCCCGATGATGTTCCGCCTGATCCCCGAAGTCATGAAAGGCACGCACGGGCGTTTCAAGCCAGTCCGGATGGGGACCTGCCGCAAAATGAGCATGACTTCCGACCGCTCGATTTACATCCATGCGGATGGGGAGATTTTCACCGGCTTCGGCTCCAATTTGCGGCAACTCTCTATAGAAGTCGTACCCAACGCGCTGAGAGTTGTCCGATAGGTGGGGCGCACCTCGGGGTGCACCCCCCTCAACATAAGATATGCCCGACCTCATCCAATCCCTCCAATCCCGTGACCTCGGCCACCTACGAATCGTGACCTCGTTATGGGGCGTGGAACTGGCCTCTATCGAGATGGATGCAGCTCTCACCGAACTGGCCGCCGCGCTCCTCGACCCGGCGCTTGTTGGAGAGATCGTGGACGCCCTCTCCGCTGAGGCTCTTTCCGCGCTCAATGGTCTGGCTGAGGGGGGTGGACGTATCCCCTGGGCAACCTTCGTCCGGCGCTTCGGTGAGATACGCGAGATCGGCTCAGGCCGCCGCGACCGGGAGCAGCCTTACTTGCATCCTATTTCTGTGGCGGAGACACTTTTCTACCGCGCCCTGCTTGCGCGTGCCTTTTTCGATAGCCCCTCCGGCGTGCAGGAATTTGCTTATATCCCTGATGATTTGCTTCCCTTAATTCACCACGGAGAACACGGAGAGAACAGAGAAGAAGAACAGAAAATCTCTGTGGCCTCTGTGCTCTCTGTAGTGAGTGCTCCTCCGCTCGGACGCCTAGCCTCGCTGAAGGAACGCGCCCGTATCCTCCCTGCCGATGACCGGATTTTGGATGATGCCTGTACGTTATTGGCTGCGTTACGCATGGGATTGATGCCGCCGGAGACGCCCATCCCTGTCCATGTGGTAACAGAGTTCCTTTCGACTGCCAAACTTATTCTCCCCTCCCTCCGTGGCGGAGGGGCCGGGGCTCGCACTGAGCAAAACCGAAGTGGTGGGGTCCAACTCGAGCCGGTGCGCGTTTTTCTTGAAGCCTCGCGCAAGGACGCGTTGGAGATGCTGGTCAGCGCCTGGCAGACGAGCAAGAGCTTCAACGAGTTGCATTTGCTCCCCGGCCTCCTTTGCGAAGGAGAATGGACCAACCAGCCGCTTGTCACACGTGAATTCCTGCTCGTTTTGCTGGATGCCATTCCGGAGAACCAATGGTGGAGCCTGCCCGCCTTCGTCCACGCCATCAAGGAGAAATATCCTGACTACCAGCGCCCAGCCGGAGATTACGACTCCTGGTTCATCCGTCGCGCCGATAGCGAAACTTACCTGAGCGGCTTCGATCACTGGGATGATGTTGACGGGGCGCTCATCCGCTATTTCATCACCGGACCGCTGTTCTGGCTGGGGATGGTGGAACTGGCGACCCCAGGCGATAGTGAGATCATCACTGCGTTCCGGGTAAATGAGAAACGAGTAACGAGTAACGACAACGGGAAGTTGATGGTTTCATCAAACGGTCGGATTGCCGTACCGAGGTCTGTGCCACGTGTTACTCGCTATCTTATTTCTCGTTTCTGCGAATGGGAAGAAGCAAAGCCAAACGAATACCGGTACCGCGTCAGCACCCGCTCGCTAAAGAAGGCCCAGGAGCAGGGACTGAAAGTCAGCCAGTTGCTCAGCCTGCTGGCGAAGAACGCCGCCGCAGAAATCCCGCCTGCGTTCATCAAAGCGCTCAAACGCTGGGAGCTTAACGGTACCGAGGCGCGAGTCGAGAATCCGGTCGTTTTGAGGGTCAGCCGGCCGGAGGTCCTGGAAGAGCTGCGTAAATCCAAAGCCGGGCGCTTTCTGGGCGAGATACTCGGCCCAACGACGGTGATTGTCAAAAAGGGCGCGCAGGCCAAAGTGCTGGCCGCGCTGGCAGAGTTGGGTTTGCTGGCGGAGGATACCACCAAAGGCGATATAATCACCGGTGAAACTAATCTCTAATCTCGGAGTTTCCCATGTCAAAAACCGATTGGATCAAGCAAGAAATCGAAAACCTGAAAACGCAAGGCTTCTACAACCGCATCCGCACCATCGGCTCACCGCAGGGCGCCTGGCTGGTGGTGGATGGCAAGAAGGTGCTCAACTTCTGTTCCAACAACTACCTCGGCCTGGCGAACCACCCCAAACTGGTGGCAGCAGCCAAGAAAGCCGTTGACGAGCTTGGCATCGGCCCGGCGGCGGTGCGCTCGATTGCCGGTACGATGTCCCTGCACGTCGAGCTGGAGCGGCGGCTGGCGGCGTTCAAAGGCGTCGAGGCGTCCATTACGTTCCAGAGCGGTTTCACCGCCAACCTGGCTACCATCCCAGCCCTGGTCGGCAAGGAAGACGTGATCTTCTCCGACCGGCTGAACCACGCCAGCATCATTGACGGCTGCCGCCTCTCAGGAGCCAAGATCATCGCTTATGAACATTGCGACCCGGCCTCGCTGGAAGCAGCCATCAAGGAAAACCTTTCGCAGTACCGCCGTGCGCTTGTGGTGACGGACGGCGTCTTCAGCATGGACGGCGACGTGGCCCCGCTGGACAAGGTTTACGAGGTGGCGAGCCGCTTCGATCTTTTGCTAATGGTGGACGACGCTCACGGCGAAGGTGTGCTTGGCAAGGGCGGGCGCGGCATCGTGGATCACTTTGGCCTGCACGGCAAAGTGGACGTGGAGGTGGGCACGCTCTCGAAGGCTTTCGGCGTGGTAGGCGGCGTGGTGGCGGGTTCGCCCGTCGTGGTGGAATGGCTGCGCCAGCGCGGCCGCCCGTTCCTGTTCTCGTCCGCCGTCACCGTGCCGGACGCCGCGGCCTGCATCGCCGCCCTCGACATCCTCGAAGCCTCGACCGAACTGGTGGACAAACTGTGGGATAACGCCAAATACTTCAAAGCCGAGATGAAGAAACTGGGCTTCGACACCGGTCTCAGCACCACACCCATCACACCGATCATGCTTGGCGAAGCACCGTTGGCCCAGCAGTTCAGCCGCGAACTCTTCGAGAATGGCGTCTTTGCGATGGCGATTGGCTATCCCACCGTGCCGCAGGGCAAGGCGCGTATCCGTGTCATGATCTCGGCGGCGCATGCAAAGGATGATCTGGATAAGGGGTTGGAGGTGTTCAAGAAGGTGGGGGAGAAGTTGGGTGTGATTTCGTAGGGGCACGGTCTCCGTGCCCCCGGGCGGGGAGACCCCGCCCCTACGGGTGTTGACGATGAAATTTGATCCCAAAATACACCACCGCTGCTCCATCCGCTTGAATGGATACGATTACACCCAGGCAGGCGCGTATTTCGTCACGGTTGTGACGCAGGCGCGGGAATCGTTATTTGGCGAGGTAGCGGGTGGAGAAATGCGATTGAACCGGTACGGGGAAATCGTCCTGAAATGGTGGGATGCCATCCCAGAACATTTTCCAAACGTTGAAACGGACGCATTTGTTATCATGCCAAACCATGTGCATGGAATCATCATGATTGGCGACGACCGTAGGGGCACGGGGACCGTGCCCCAGGGCGGGGAAATCCCGCCCCTACGGAAACCGACGTTGGGGCAAATCGTCGCGTATTTCAAATATCAATCCACCAAAGAAATCAACGCCATGAAAGGTGGGCCGGTGACAAGATTGTGGCAGCGCAATTACTACGAACACATCATCCGCAACCAGCAGGATCTCGAACTGACCTGGCTCTACGTCGAATCAAATCCCGCCCAATGGGAAACGGATAACGAGAACCCCGCCAAACACTAACCACCATTTATGGTTCTGCATTATGGCGACGTACCCAATAGGGCGCGTCGCTTTTGTTATTCATAACCTGTCGTGCATCCATGCGAATTGTGACAACCATCACTTACCTTGTGACAATTATCACTTGAATCGTGATTATAATGTCGCAGAATATAGTTAGCCAATAACTTATTCGCCAAAGAGTGTAAGGTGTCCTTTTTTGATTTCCATTATGGTAGCTCAAAGAGCTACCATTACCGAAAGGAGAATCTCGGATGACGCCAGCCGAAAAGACGCCGACACGCGATACGCCTCGTGTAGGCGTTTATGTTTGTCACTGTGGCACCAATATTGCAGGGATGGTGGATGTGGAAGCGGTCACCGAATTTGCCTCCACGCTTGGGAATGTGGCCGTCGCCCGTCACTATGCGTACATGTGTTCGGACCCCGGTCAGGCCCTTATCAAGGATGATGTCCGCAACGCAGGCTTGAGCCGGGTGGTGGTGGCTTCCTGCTCGCCGTTGATGCACGAAACCACCTTCCGGCGGGCATGCTCGGAGGCTGGTCTGAACCCATTCCTGTTCCAGATGACCAACATCCGCGAGCACTGTTCCTGGGTCTCGGATGATCCCGTAAAGGCCACCGAAAAGGCCAAGACGCTGGTCTCGGCCGCGGTGCGCCGGGTTGCCTGGCACGAACCGCTGGAGATGCGGCGTGTACAGGTCAAATCATCGGCCATGGTAGTCGGCGCTGGCATTGCCGGCATCGAAGCCGCCCTGCGTCTGGCTGATTCAGGCAAGCATGTTTACCTGGTGGAGCGCGAGCCATCCATCGGTGGCCACATGTCCCGCCTTTACAAGACCTTTCCCACCTTAGACTGCGCGGCCTGAATACTTACACCCAAAATGGTGTCCGTTGGACGCCACGCAAACATCACCCTGCTGAGCTACAGCGAGGTAGAAAAAGTTTCCGGGTACGTCGGCAATTTCACCGTTACGGTGCGCCGCAAGCCCCGCTACGTGAACGAGGAGCTTTGCACCGGCTGCGGGACGTGCGTCGAGAAATGCCCGTGGAAGAAGATCCCGTCCGAATTCGACCTGGGGCTGGGCAAGCGACCGGCGATCTACTTCCCCTTCGCCCAGGCCGTGCCGCGCGTGCCGGTCATTGACACTGTCAATTGCGCCTACTTCAAGAGCGGCAAGTGCCGCGCCTGTGAGAAATTCTGTCCGCGCGAAGCAATTGATTTCGAGCAGAAAGAGCAACTGGTGGATATCGAGGTCGGCACCATTGTCCTGGCGACCGGCTTCAAGGACTTCGAGCCGAAGCGCTCACCCCAGTATGGATACGGCACGCTCGACAACATCTTGACCGGCATGGAATTCGAGCGGCTGATCAACTCCGGCGGGCCGACCACCGGCCAGGTGCTGCTCAAGGACGGGCGCAAGCCGGAGCGGATCGCCATCCTGCACTGCGTGGGCAGCCGCGGCGACCAGCACGAGTACTGCTCGCGGGTGTGTTGCATGTATTCGCTCAAGCTTGCCACGCTTATCCGCGATTATGTAGATTCCGAGGTGTTTGAGTTCTATCGCGACATGCGTACCTTCGGCAAAGATTACGAGGCCTTTTACGAACGTGTACAACGCCAGGGCGTAAACTTCTTCCGTAGCGGTAAAGATATCCGTGTGGAGCAGCGCGATGGCGGGCTGGCTGTCATTGCCGTTGACGTGTACACGGGTGAGGAACAAGAAACGCCGGTGGATATGGTGGTGCTGAGCACTGGCATCGAGCCACAAGCCGACCAGCATAAAGTTGGGACGATCTTTGGCGTCAGCCTGAGCGCGGATGGTTTCTTCCTCGAAAAACATCCCAAGCTGGCGCCGGTCGAGACGACCACCGACGGCGTCTTCCTGGCGGGGGCCTGCCAGGGACCGAAAGACATTCCCGATAGTGTGGCGCAGGGCGCTGCCGCAGCCGCCTCGGCCCTGGCTTTGATGGATGCCGGTTCGGTGTTGCTGGATCCTTTCACCACCTACGTTATCGCCGAAAAGTGCGGCGGGTGCCGCACCTGCGAAGGCCTGTGTCCATACACTGCGATTTCGATGGTAGACCACGATGGGAAACAGGTGGCCTACATCAACGAAGTGCTGTGCAAGGGCTGCGGCGCGTGCGCAGCCGCCTGTCCTGCCGGTGCAGCGATACAGCATGGCTTCACTTTGGATGAAGTGCTCGCTGAACTGGAAGGCATTTTGGTCACAGTATAGCGAATCAACTCCGGCGGCCTGGGACGCCAACCCGCCGCCAGGGATTACACTGTTCCATGGAAAACTATGAGCAGAGAGAATAAAAGCCAGGAGGTGTCTGCTTGAACCACTCCAAAATACGCACGGGTGTCTACGTCTGTCATTGCGGCACGAACATCGCTGCCACCGTGGACGTGGCCGGCGTCGCTGAGTTTGCCAAAAGCCTGGATGGCGTGGCCGTCGCCCGTGACTACACCT
>Ga0315293_10000746_pt1 | contig 30682 bp, 30 predicted proteins | sample YL17G13_20_MG_FD_203071 | JGI IMG/M metagenome (GOLD analysis project Ga0315293, IMG submission 203071) | Sediment microbial communities from Yellowstone Lake, YNP, Wyoming, USA - YL17G13_20 | ecosystem: Environmental > Aquatic > Freshwater > Lake > Sediment | place: USA: Wyoming | collected... | reverse complement strand
ACATTATCAGGGTATAAGCTATATTTTTTTGTTTCAATATAATCAATTTGAACACCAAACTTTGCGGCATTTTTCAATATTTTTTGGATAGTTTCATCAAAATCGGGGTGATGTGATTGAATATTTAAATAAACATAAATGTAACGCTGCTGAGTATCCACCCAGTTCACATTTTCCAAATCATTTGTTTTTTCTTGCAGGATATTCATTTGCCATTGTAAATCTCCAGAATTTTTAAGAGATTTTATAAAAAATGTGGGGACTTCAATATATCCCCGCAGAATATTGCATAATATGGCGATTTCAAATGGGAAATTGATAATTGGAGTGCCACTAAGTGCAATAATCTTCAAATTACGGGCATTCATCAGCATCTTGTATAATTCTGGTCCTTTTTTACTATTTGACACAATCATTGAAACTAAATTATGTGCTTCATCTATGACTATGGTATGATTGTCTATACTAGGAATTTTTTTCAATTGGTCAATTGTGTTGCTAGCATTATAGGAGATAAATGAGTATTTTTCGCGGAGGGCATCTTCATTGTCTTTGTAGGCAGTTACGCCACAATCCTTGCGTAGGGCGGTTATATAATTAGTTCGTAAACTAGCTGGAGATAAGACAATGACATTCTTATCCAATTTTAGATTTTCGGCGACAGTAATGGAAGTGCAAGTCTTACCACTACCGAGCCCATGGTATAATAATAGCCCGCGATAGGGGCTCGATGCGCTCAAATAATCGCGTACAAATTTCTGGAATGATGTATATTCCCACTCACCTTTTTTTGATTTTTTAGATATTTGTTCCTTAACTTGGTAAGGAAGGAATGTTGTATTAATCCATTCAGGAAATTCTTTCATATATTGACTTACCCATTGGTTAGGGATAATATGATTTCCTATATCTTTTACTTCTGTGATTTGTTTTAAATACTTTACTTGAACTAAAAAAGGTTTGTCTCCTAATTCTTCTCTTACTTTTTTTTCAACATATTCAACTTTTGCATATTCAGGTTGAAGCTCTAATATCCGAACTTTTGTTCTTTTTTTTGAAGATGTCCCATATGGCGCTAATACTATTTGATTTTTCAACATCTATTTTATAATTAGATAAAAAATTGATGCAAAAATAAATAAATTTTTATGAATGTACTTAGAATGTCTCAAAAATACATTTCATCTGGACCCTTTGGTCTAATTCCCATTCGCAAGAATGCGACCCCCCTTGCAACTCACACGAGTTATCCACCAATCAAAGGATTTTTAAGCGATTTCGAATCAAGAAATCCTGGATTTCGTGATTTACCCAAAGAACAGCAAGCCAGCATACTTGCAAACATTCAGGGAATTTTCTTTGGATGGATGAATCGAAACAGGAAGAACTGTGAAACAACCTCACACCTTACGAAGCGCCAAATGTTCGAAACCATCGCGAAACAACAATTCTCTCTTGAAAAAAAAGGAGGTGATTGTGCTAGCGCTGGAATCACAATTGGTTTTGAATCCGGAATTCCTGATGTAGGGGCTCCTTGTTTACCACTCTTTGATTTTTTGAGTGAATCCCAGGCACCTGCATTTATGGATGAACCAAATTTTCAGTCTGCAGATGTCGAGTGGATGATGGAACAACCAGCTGCACAACCTGCATGCTCTAGTGACCAGGGTATGGTATTCATGTGGGATGAAGAATTCCCCATTCAACCTATTCCACCATGTCCAAGTCTTGCTGACACCCTTGCAGAAATTGAGAGGATGAATTTGCTTACTAAGGAGTTTTTCCCAAATCCTGAGGGCAATGAGGACTACGACAGCTATGAAGACGCTGAGGAAGCTGATGATGCTGTGGGCTCTCATTTTCCCTAAAAAATTGATTTTTATAAATTCATAATCTAAAAAAGTAAAATGAGTAATTCTAATTCTGGAAAAAGGTCCAGAGAAAATCCTGAACTTACTGAAAAATCAGAAAAAAAACCATTACTACTTTACTCGAAAGAAAATTTCCAAATGTATACAATTTGGCTAAAATATTTCATAAATTCTAATAAACTAATATTTGATTCTATAGGCAAAAATCTGGAAGATTATTATCAAAAATTAGATAAAAAATTCTTTGAATGGCTTAATCAACCTAAAAATAATTCAAAGTTTATGTTTGAAATTAAGAAAGAATTTTTAGAAATTGCAAATGAAACACTACTTTATAAAATAATGATTGAACAACGGAAAAGAACTGAATATTGCTTTGTAATTGGTCCTTTCCAAAAATATTTAGAAATTATTGCGAATGAAGATAGTGATATAGATATCGATATCGATATTGATTTTTATCCAGATATTGAACCAAATTATCATCTAATTGAAGAATATATTGAGGAAATTGAAGAAGATATTGATTACATCTTAGATGATGAATATTATTCATCTTTTTTTGTTATATAAAAAATTGATTTATTTTATATTGAATTTATTAATAAAAAAAAAAGAAAATTCAAACACAATGAATTCCCAGAACACTATTTTCTACGAAATTGAAAAATATATCCGCAATATGGTTGCACAAAACAATGGCTCTTTCAATAGAGACGCTATTTTGATTCAATCCAAAGATTGGATGGAGAAATACCCAGTTGAATTTAATTCAATTCTCAATATGATTGAGAATGAAAGAAAAAGTGGATACAGTGATTTCATGGATGATTCAACCCCATCTGTCGCCTATGGTGGCGGATTTGTGGATGATTCCACCCCATCTATCGCCTATGGCGGCGGATTTGTGGATGATTCCACCCCATCTATCGCCTATGGCGGCGGATTTGTGGATGATTCCACCCCATCTGTCGCCTATGGAAGCGGATTTGCTGATGATTCAACTCCATCTGTCGCCTATGGAGGCGGATTTGCCGATGATTCAACTCCATCTGTCGCCTATGGAGGCGGATTTGCCGATGATTCAACTCCATCTGTCGCCTATGGAGGCGGATTTGCCGATGATTCTATGCCATCTTTTTATCATACAGGCAGTATTTATGCTGCAGATGAAACACCCAATATTCTTCCTAATCAAGATGACCCAATGGGGAGTGACGAAGTTGATTCTTCCCCAAATGGAAATCAAGATGATGATGAATTTGATTCATATATGCCACTTCAGAGAACAATGTCTTCTCTTCCTCCTCGAAAATAAGAGGAAATGTGATGAAATTTAAGATTTATAAATAAAGTTAATTATATATGTCAATTTTTTTCAAAAAATAAAGTTTTTTATGATTTTACGCCAACATTTTTAATGAATTTGCAGATATTATTGCAACATAAATTAAATAGAGTTTAAAATCATTTCTATTTTATTCTATAGTAATATATGACTACCCAACTAGAAGAAATTATAAAAGAGGGAACGTTTCTTAATGAGGCACAAGATTATCCAACAACTACACAAAAACTTAATCTAAAAATTGATTGTTTACATATTTTGTCTGAACAGAAAGATACATTTATAATGAATCGCAAATTTTTTGATTGGAATAAAAAGTTGGTTGATAGCAAAATTACAATTGACAATTATGCAGAATGGTTATTAGACCCTCTACTCATTTTCTGTAATCAACCAGAAGATATTGCAAGGCTTCTTGCTGATGAACTTCATAAAAAAAAATACAAATATGTTCGCGCCAGAAATGATAATATATCATCTCGTCTTATTATTGATGTTGAATTTGAGATTGTTGCAATAATTAATTCCAACAATAAAACAATTCAAAAGCATTCTAAAAATTTAGAATTATTTGGTTGTAATATAAATATTAATGGATTAATTTTGCTACCTATATTTCTGTATGATTATATTACACCAAAATTTAATTATGAACAATGGAAAGATAATCTTATGATTGAGCCATTTTTGTGGACACCGATGATAAAAACCTGGGAGAAATGTGCTATTCCAATTCCAGCATCAAATTTCCCCAAAAATTTTGAGAAATTATCTGAAAAAGTATTTGAAGCAATAAAAACAGAAGATGAAAGAGATTATGTTTTCACTGGATTTTACACTTATTCTCTAATGACAAGTCCAAATATTCCATATAATGGAGAATATCATATCTATCATCAAAATCCAATGGCTTTTTTAAAAAAAATAAATGATAGATTTACAGATATTGAAGTAAAGATGAAAGAAGATTCCCCAATTTATTACTTTCAAAGCAAACAATATATTATTTATTTCAATGGACAAATTATTCTAACAATTTATGAGCTTAATTTTCCAATTAATTATATAAAACTTGGAGTTTATAATCATGTAAATTATCATGGACTCTTGTTATTTTTACTTATTGATGCATTAAAATCAACTCTAAAAGAATTTGATGAAAAATCAGCTTATATTGGATATTTAGTAAAAACACGAAATATATTTCTTAAATCAATTCAAACAGAATCAAATGTTAAAAATATATTTGAAGTTCTCCAGAATAATCAAATTGGTCCCAATACAACCCCATTTTTGGAGTTTAAAAAGAAAGAATTTCGAAAAGAACTTACATTTTATCATAAACCAGAAAACACTGTAATTTAAAAAATTTTGATATATATAAAATATAGAATATAATATGTCTTTCGAAATTTATTCAGAACAATTTTATAAAGAATTAGATAAAAAAATAGAGAAAGTAGAAAATGAAAATAAAGATATTCCATTTTTGCCAAAAGAAGAATATATAAAACAACAAAAAATAATCGAAGATTTTTTGAAAAAATATAAATTAAAAATTTATGGTGGCGTAGCACTAGATAAATTTATGCCAGTTAATGATAAAATTTATTCCAATAAAGATGGCAAATTGATAGATTATGATACATATAGTCCAACACCATTAAAACATGCAGTTGAATTAGGTAATATATTATTTAACGCAGGATTTCAATTTATTACCGTAAAAGAAGGAGTAAATACGGGTGTATATAAAATCTTCAATTTATTTCAAGAAGCAGTAGATATTGTATTTATGCCAGAGCGTATATACAATATTATACCGAGTGAAACAATAAATGGATTAGTATATGTCCGTCCCAAACATTTGAAGATTGATTTATTAGTTGCTCTTACAAATCCAAAACAGGCTATTTTTAGGTGGCAGAAAGATTTTGATAGATTAACAAAATTGGAGAAATATTTTCCAACTGAAAAACCTAAAATTTTTTGCCAATCATCGCGATATAAATATACACAGAATCCTATTGAAAAGAAAATAAAGGAATACATTTTTTCTCGGAATGATAATATTTTGTTTGGAGATAATGCATATTATTACTATATGGAATATTCCGGGTTAAAAGACTTCTTTTCACCAGAAATAAAATATTTGGAAATTGGAATGCAAAATCCTGCAACTATTTTTGAAGATTTGCGAAAAATAACAAATAGTCAAATAAAAATAAAGAAATATCATCCTTTTATGAAACATATTCCCGGACGTTTTATAGTAACTGATGCCAGTAAAGATACACATATTCTTTTAATTATTTATGAATTGAATGAAAAATGTATACCTTATATTTCATATAAAAATATGAAAATAGTGACATATCATGGATTAGTTTTATACTATAATTTTATGATATATCTTTCAGAACGTTATGGAATAAAAGACAGACAAGAAATTGCTGAATGCTGTTTATATGATTTGGAAAGGGCGAAAAATTATTTTTTTCATCAATCCAAAAAGAATGAATTTGATGATACAATTTTTAGATGTTTTATTCTTCCATGTTTGGGAAAAGAGAAGAATATTTTAAGAGACAGTAAAATAAAAATATGGACATCTGCACAAACAAAGGTAAAATCTTTTTCCTACGTTCCATTTGGACGAGAACATTTAGTGTCAGAGGATAAGGTCCCACCTGGATTTGTAAAATTTGTAAGTGGGGAATTTGACAAAGATATAAATTTATGATTTGCATACCAATATTTTCAATGAAAGTTAAAGAATCTAAAAAAGCAACAATGACTTTCACTGATGTTCGTAAATTTAGTCTATATCAAGTAAAAACTAAATTGTGATCGACAAGTTATTGTAATTAAACCAGAAAATTACAATAAAGTTTTAAAAGATTTCAATAAAAGAACTTGTTATATAGAATTTGAGCCAATCCCAGAAATAAGAAGACATTGCAAGATAGCTTTTAATTTATGTTCAGCAAAATATAATCAAGCAACAAATATTATAACATTCGAAGTTTTAGTAGATAAATTTTTATTGATGGAGTAATAAACCCAATCCAGGATATTAATGGTATTTATTGTCATTGTAATTTAGATTCGTTCGATCCCCTGAAAGGGCGAAATGAGATTAAGGCATTTATAGATAAGGTAAATTAAAATGGACAAGATTTTTCATACCTTATGAAATGAAGTTTTCATACCATTTTTTATTTTGAAGTTGGCGTATTTCACGCATTAATCTTGAATTTTCATCTTTTAATTCAATAGATTCTTCTAGTAGATTTGTTATTTTTTCTCCAAGCAACATTTTATATTCTTCAAATTTTTGAAATTCAATCTCTTTATTTTGATTATCTTCTTCCAAATCTTGAATATATGAGTCCTTATTTTTATTTTTATTTTCAAGACTTATGATAATCAAGTCTTTTTCAAGTTGGTTCTTTTCATTAATTTCATAAAATTGAATTTTTTCATTTTTCATGAACAACTCTCTTTGTAAATTTTCTATCTTTAAATATTTTAATGATAATTCATTCTCCAGATTTTTTTGTATATCAATTTTAATATTTAAGCAATAGATTTCTGATTCTAAGATTACAATTTTATTCTTTTTATCTGAAATTTCTTTCTCCAAAGATTCCAATTTCACATCTTTATCTGAAATTTCTTTCTCCAAAGATTCCAATTTCACATCTTTATCTGAAATTTCTTTCTCCAAAGATTCTAATTTCACATCTTTATCTGAAATTTCTTTCTTCAAAGATTCTAATTTCTCATTTTGATTGGAATATTCGGCTTCTAGTGCAGCCAATTTCTCACTTTGATTGGAATATTCGGCTTCTAGTGCAGCCAATTTCTCGCTTTTATTTATATTCTTTTCATCTAGTTCATCTAATTTTTTGCTTTTATAGGCATTTTCCTTTTCTAGGGCTTCCAATTTCCTACTCAAATTGGAATACTCCTCTTTTAATTCATCTAAGTGAGAAATTAGATTAGAACATTCTTCTTCTTTTTCAGCTAAAATATCGTCGGAATCTGTTTTTTGTCTTTCCAAATATTTTAACATTTCAGTTAAATTATAATTATTGAGTTCAACAGATTCTAATTTTTCACTTATCCAATTATTATTCTCTTCTAATTCTAAAATTTTTTTGCCTTGATTAGAATAATCTGCTTCTAAGGCAGCCAATTTTTCGCCCTTATTGGAATAATCTTTCTCCAATCCAGCAAATTTTTCAGAAATAATTTTATATTCTTCATTCCTTTTTTTAATTATTTCCTCCAATTTTTGTATATAAGATTTATTATGAGTTAGAATATCATTTGTTTCCATTTCTCTTTTATCATAATTATATGATATCTTTTTGTATTCACTCTCTAATTCTTCATATTTTTTGAGTAGTCCGGCTTTTTCCATTGTTCTCGCATGTTCAGCTAATCTCACTTCTTCCGCTAATCTTGCATCTTCAGCTAGCTTCTTTATTTCCAACAATTTCATCTCTTTTGCTAGCCTAGCTTCTTCCGCCAATCTCGCCTCTTCAGCTAACTTTTCTAGTTCTGCTAGCCTTGCTATTTCTACTAATCTAGCCTCTTCTGCAAGCCTCGCTAGCTCTGCTAATTTTGCTTCAACAGCCAAGCGCACCAATTCAGCAAGTTCTTTCTTTGCCAAATAATATCGAAATGCATGAATTATAGTCTGTGCTGCTCTATTTCTCCTGCGTCTACCCTCAATAAAAACCCTGCAAGCCCTTTGTATCTTCTTTATTTTAGAAGTCTTATCCGTATATTGTTGCTTCACAAAAATTCTCCGAATATATTTACCCAATGAATCAACCATTTTTAATTTCTTGTAAGCATCATTAACCATAAAAATCATTGTTTTACCTTCTAATACTTGAACTATTTTTTGATAATACCCACCATATTTCTCCATAAATTCATCTTTTTTAATACGAACCGGGTAAGTCTGTCTTGCTAAATCTAGTGCATTTATAATTCCACAATAGTTCAGCTGTTCTTCTACTTTCGCATTATCCCATAAATTCGGCAAATTTTTCTCATTCGGTTTAATACATCGTATAAAATATAAATAACTATTTCCCAATTCCCGGATTAATCCCCCTAATTCATCCCGAAATTTACTCGTTATTGTTTGAGTTCCTCCCTTCTTTTTTTGTTGTTGGTTCTGTTTATCACCCATTACTTGCGCCATAAATTGCTGAATATCATAATTCACTTTCTCCATATTCTTCTCTGTGAATTCCCCTAATTTATATTCCACATTGTTCGCATAATGATAAATAACAAAAGACTCAATTTTTTTATTAATTATTTTTTTATTATTCGGCAGTGATAGTAATAAATCACTGTCTTTTGCTCCAACAATTGATTTTTCATCCAATAAAGAAAAGAATTTATCAAAAAACTCTAATCTCCCAGATTGTGTATTAGAGTCAAAAGTAATCTTCGATTCCAGTATCCCCTCTGATTCAAATAATTTTATTTCTTCTTCAAATACAAATCGGTTAAAAATAGACTGCAATGTCTCATTTGTATAATTGATACATAGTTGTTCAAATCCATTTTCATTAAAAACTTCGAAACCGAAGATATCCAATATTCCGAAACTTTTAAAGTTCTCTCTACTAGCTCCCAATTTTTCATTCATTAATCCAATTATTTTATGGAATAACTTTTCATAAATAACCATGACTAACGTATCGCGAACATTTTTGGAGCCATTTTTATCCAGTGGAACTTTTATAAATTCTTCACCTGTTTTTAGTGTTTTCTCGCTCAATAATTTTCCAACATTACCATAAACAGTATCTGTTTTATTCTCTAATAATTCTATACAAAAAGTAATTATTTTCTCAATATTAGCCCAATCATATGTATGAATATATTTCTCCCATATTCTCTGTAAATTGGGCTTCTGGAGATAGTCCGTATTCCAATCGTCTCTTTCAAATGTTTTCTTATTTTTTTCATAGCCAAATGAATATAATATATGGTAATTAGTAAGATTTTCTCCAATCAATCGGACTTTTTCGAGAAGATAGGTGCGAATATTGGCGTAAATAAGATTATTCTGGATATTAATTTGGATGAACTTACCAAAACGCGATGAATTATGATTCCTCTGTGTACTGGCATTACCAAATGCTTCAAGAATTGTATTAAATTCCAGAATCATTGGCAGAACATTATTGGAGTCTTGATATTGGAGCGCCAAATAGTCTAATATTTTCTTTGTTGTTTCCGTCTTCCCTGACCCTGACTCTCCAGAAATTAGAAAATTTTGGATTTTTTGCTCAGATAAGATTGCCTCATTCGCTATTTGATAAATATGTGGAGTATCCGTTCTAATTTCTTTATTATTTAAAAAGTCCGCCTTTGTTTCATCGCTGTACAAATCGGTCACCATAAATGGATTTACTGCAAGTAATATTTTTCCAGCTGTAGTATAAATATTTTGTTGCTGATAATGGTGCCGCAAATGGTATAAAATTTCTGGTGTATTAATATGTGGTAATTTTGTTAGATTTTTAATGGAATGATTTGGTAAATGAGGGTAAAGAGTTTCTTCTTCTTCAGCAATCCAATTTTTGTCTTTATCTTTTTTCCAAAATTTTTCAGTCATAATTGATATTACTAATAAATTTTTTTTCTTTATATCTACTATGGTGAAATACAAAAATATTCTAGCAATGGATACGCGTCCAAAGCAAGTCAAAGAAACTCCACTGTGTTCTAAATATCCAGATGGAACAACTGAAGGCGTATTCTGCCAGGTTCAGAATTTTCCGCGGATTGTAGTATTAAATGAGCCCAATGGGGTGAAAAAAGTTCTGGAATTAAATCAGTGTAATTATGTTGGACAAACTAACCAACCATGTGGATTTCCATGCTGTGACCAGCCCCCTTTTCCTGTGGAACTGAAAACTACAGCATCTGGAGGGTTTAATCCCAATCCTCCCTATATTCCCCCTCCAAGTGAGCAAATTTATTGCTATAATTTAAGATCGGCTCTGAACCAGTGCAATGTTAATAAGAGAAATTTTGATTATCGAATCTGGCCTTATCAAAATGTAGTTTATCCTTAATTCAAAATTTTTTTATTATAATTAGTATGATTATAATAAAATCGGATATCAATAGTTCAAGGGTATTCTACAAGAAAAATATTTATGTTATTCTTGGTGAAGTCCGCGTTTTAGCAAATGTTCAACTAACAATTGAAAATGGCACTAATATATATATTGTGAATGGTCCAATGCGTTCTAGTCTTATCTTTAATACGGGTTCAAAATTAGTTGCCAAACATGTTTACTTAAGGGCGTGTGATGCAATAGATTATAAACCAGTCAAATATGCAAATAATGGTGGACTCTGGTTTCTGGGGTCGTCAGCCAATGCAGAAAAAGACCTAATTACTGTAAAATATAGTGTTAAACCCTCTCAATTCACAGCGATTAGAATTATATCATATTATTTAGGACGTTGTGATCCAAAAGGTGGGGATAGCTCTACAACAGACGATATTGATGCAATATCAGTGCTAGGTGTAGGCAGCAATGAATGGAATATTTCGTCAGTTGTATCGCTTTATTCAGGGGATGATGGCTTCGATGTGGAGAATTCCGCAATTACTCTGAAATATTTGCGCGTAATTGAGCCAAAAGAGGATGGCATAAATATTACAAGTAGTCGTGTAAATATATTGAACTCATTAGAAATAACTATGGGGAAATCTGCTAAAAAAGACCGCGATATTTTTGATTTAGAGCCAGATGAGGGGCAAACATATATTCGCATGAATCCTTGCTGTGAGGTTAATATATCTGGCGTATTTGGAGACCAATTGAGACTCGTTTCCAGTGATTTACCACAGCCTGATGGAGATAAATACTATACGTATAATAATAAAGCGTGTAAAGGTCAAACATATGTGTATTCACAGAAGAAATGTAAAAATAGCAATAAAGAATTAGAAATTCAAAACGAGGGGAGTAAGTTTGACGATATATCTAGTATCCCAATTATTAATAAATTTTTGCCAACAATTCAGAATATTTTCCAGCATGTGGAAATACTTAAAAATATATTATGAAGTATATAATATTCTAGAAGCCAATGTCAAAATCAGAAAATATACTTTTGGAATATCAAAAAACTATTCCAAAATCACATCGAATTATTATGAATATAATTCACACTTCTTTTTTCAAAGAATTGTATAATCTGGATAAAATTGGAGAATTAAATGATTACAAAATTGCGAATGTATTCCGCCGGAATCTCGAGAGATTCCCAATTCCAAATATTTTTTATGAAAATACTCCATTTGAAATTGTTTTCCGTAATCACACAGCATCTGACAATTATTCTATGAAATGGCATTATGATAATAAACAATTAATTAAACATAAAATATCAGATATGCAAAAAATTCATAGTTTGCAAATCATTTCCATGGATGACAAATATATTTATGGGCTATATTGTAAAAATCCAATTCAATATACAATCATTATTTATTTGGATTCTTATAAAATTGACTTTGAAGGTGGAGAATTTCATTTTCATGATGAAGTTATTTATCCTGAAAGAGGAATGCTCCTTTTTTTTCATGCAGATGAATTACATAAAGTTTTGCCATTAACTGGTGGAAAAAGGCGGGCAATTGTTGTAAAAATATTTTAGTAAGTTTATAATTAAGTTATATCTAGGCTAATTTAAGTTTTTCCGACATATAGGACACGTTTTACTTATTTTCATCCATTCCAATAAACATTTTTCATGAAAATCATGGTCACAAACTGTTTTTATCATTTTATTATTATTTATTTCCAAACATATTGAACACTCATTCAAAGAATTGTGTATTTGGACAATTATTTCAATCGGGACAGTTGTGTTAGATGGATAAATTGTTCTTTTTGATTTACTTGTTAATACCACACAAAAAAAATACAAAATTGATAATATAAACATAAATAAAAATATAATTGTACTAATATGAATAAGTAATATACTTATAGTGTAAAGATTATTGTATCCCATTGGGAATGAGTGAAATAGAAAACTAATTTTGCAAATATTTTCAATTACTACAAAAAAATAGTTTGTATTTGTAAAATTTTCTTTATTCCATGAATTATATTCATCTCCTGAATTTTTAGAATATATACATTCAATACGTATCATGTTCATAATTGATAAAAAGATTATTGAAAGTGTAATACAATAATGAATAAATACACCATCTATTTGAATTTGGTCATATGAATAAATTACGCTAAAAATATCAAAAAGAAGGAAAATACAACGAGTTCCAATACTCGTCATTGTTACGTTGGATTCAGGGACAAATTCCATTGTGATGTGTATATAAATTTGATTATCTATAAATCATTTTTTATTCAATCATATTTCGGCATATTGGACAAGTCATACTAATAACCTTCCATTTTTTAAGGCAATCATCATGAAATTCATGATTACACATTGTTTTTATCCAATATTTAGAATTTATATCACAACATATTGAACATTCTTTATTTATTTTTTGTTTGAATTTTTTAGGATTTTTTATTAAATTATATAAAATCATTCCCGCCAAATAAATCCAATATATAATACATAATTTCACAAATATTATAAATAATCCAATATTCAATTGAAGTAATAATATACTTATAGAATATAGTCTGAGATCTTTAATTGGGAATGAATGATAGAAGAATGTAATTTTCAAAATATATTCAATTGTTCCAAAAATATATTTTAAGTTTTTTAAATTTTGTTGCTTCCAAATCTTATAGTCTCGTAGAGTTAGGAAACTTCTTCCATAAGATTCCCAATAATTATATTCAAATCGAATTGAATTCAATATTGAAAAAAAAATAGCGGCAATTGTTGAACAATAATGAATAAATATTCCATCTTTTTCAATTGAATTATACGAAGAAATTATGCAAAAAATGTCAAAAATAAACATAAATAATCGTATTCCAATAGTAGTTCTCTGAAATACCCTTCTATCATCAATTAGAAAATCCATTAAATTTTAATGTAAATATATTTTTATATTAAAAAATGTATTCGTTTATAATATATTTTATTACCAACTTTTCTTTCAAATCCAACACCATAAATAGTGTATTTTTCAGGTTGTACTTCACATATACCTTCAAAATTAATTTCATCTTTTCAATTTATTATTCCATTATTATTACTTAAGATTGTAAATAAGTGATTCGAATTATATATATTATATTGCGGTAGAGAAGTAATAGGTATACCTGGCGCAATAGCGATATTTGTCTTTACTCCTGTAGCAGAATAAGATTGTGTCATATTCTATTATTATATTTTTTTATAAATTTCTAGAAAAATAAATTCTAAAAATTTATTATGAAATTATATTATTGAATTAAACGCTTCGCACAAAACTCACAATTACCAGAATATGTAGCATCTAAATCAACTATTTTATCATTATCTAAAGCTTTAATTGTTGTCGCATCTACATTCGCATTAAATTTAATATTACCACTTTTGCATAATTCACAAACCTCTCTTGTATAAACACTAAATAAAAATTCAATAGGTACACCATTAGAATTACCTTTAACAGTCTGAATTCCAGAACCATTCAGATCATAAAATATTTTATTTCCAACTTTTCTTTCAAATCCAACACCATAAAAAGTTATTTTTCCAGGTGCTCCTGTACCTTCGCCTTCAAAAGTAACTTCACTCGTCCAATTGATTATTCCATTATTATTACTTAAAATTGTAAATAAGTGATTCGAATTATATATATTAAATAGTTTTCCTGAAAAATAAGGTTTACTATATGCAATATTTATCTTTACTCCTGTAGCAGAATAAGATTGTTTCATATTCTATTATTAGATTTTTTTTATAAATTTCTAGAAAAATAAATTTAAATAATATTTATATATTCTAAAGTATTATTGAATTAAACGCTTTGCACAAAATTCATAATTACCAGAATATGTATTATTTAGAGCGTTGCGTATTTTAAATGCCGTTTTAATTTTTATAAATTTTTGGCTGTTTATATTTTGATGACTTTTTACTATTTTTTTTATATAATTCTTTGTTATATGCATAAATAAAGTAATTTTTATAATTATCTATTTTTATTTTTAATATTGAATTAGATAGACTTTCTTTTAATTTTATAAATGTTGATGGTTTATCTAATTTTATATAATGTTTTACTTGATTAAACCATTGTTCTATTGCATTAAGACGTGGATGATAAGGAATTGTATATAATAAAAAATTACCACTATCTTTTATAATTTTTTTAGTTTCTTCTTTGAAATCTGATGTATCAACAATAAATAAATATTTTTCAACCGAAAGTAAAGTAAAAGAAATTACTGCTAATAAATTAGTTGAAGATTTTTTCAATATGCATAATACACATTATAAAAAAATAAATTTAAAATATTTTTATAATCGCAAAGGAAAAGAAATAACAGAGTTTGATGGGTGCTATATTATTCATCCGAAAGATTATCACTCAGAGCATTCTATTAGTAATATTGTAAATAGAAAATATAATCGAATTACAAATGAAAAAGCAGTTGCGGACATGCTAAAAATAAATAAAACAGCAGCAACATCTTATTCTCCTACAAGTAAACTTGTTATTGTAGAATGTAAAAACTTATTTAATAAATATATGGTTGATAAAAAAATACTGCAACTTAGAGAAATTCATAAAATTCTAGAAGAAAGCAAAATAAAAAAAGAAAGTGATTCAAAAATATATACTCAAATGATAAAGAAAGAAAAAATAGATAAATTACCAAAGGAATTATATATTATTTTTATTGGTCATGTTAGCCAGTTGATATTCCAGTATATTCAAAAATGCAATTCTGGAATTATATATGAAATAGAAGAAATGAGAGATTCTTTGGAATTCAAAGAATTATCTAAAAGAATTCCAAATTTTACTCAAAAATGTAAGAATACGCAAATTATTGATTATTTTATAGAGAAATATCCATCAGAAGAATTGTTAGAAAAGCTAAAAAGTAACACAAAATCATATGAAGAAATGCGACAATCGCTTGAATTTATAAAAGGCAAAATTGGATATTTATTTTATGATAGAGAAGAATTTTATTTATAAATTATTCTCGGTTAAAATATAAAATGTATTTCTACCCTTATATAATGTTACCAGAAGATATAGCAGAACAAGTTATTTATAAATATGTCAAAAAAATTTATAGTGAAGAATGCGAAAAACGTAAAAAAGATAAATTGTCTCATAGTGAAATTGTAGATTTAGTGAACACAACTTATGAAGAAAAGGAAAAATCCCTCCGCCAACGTATTAAATCTGCTATCAAGAAATTATGTTCAGTAGAAGATATTAAGTCTGATGAAGAAATTGATAAGCTACTTGAAAAAATATTTAAGGACCCGAATTTTAATAAAACAAAAATCATCCAAGAGGTTGAAATTCAGCAAACACTTAAATAAAAAGCCCCTTTTTGAAAGTGGCTAACCCCCAAATGCGGAGCTATTTTGTATATTTTTGAAAGATATTGATAATTATTATTTTTATAAAAATGAATTTTAATTTTTATAAAAATGAATTTTAATTTTTATAAAAATAATAATTATCATCCTCTTTCACTAAAATTTTTGCTAGATTAACAAACTGATGGTTTTCAAGGAGTGAATCAATGATTCTCTTAGATGACAAGTATGTTGAGACCATTTATAAAATAATGAATATTTTATAAAATCTAAAATTATACATTTTGAGTTACACGAAGTGTAAAAACATCTGTACTTAATGGGCTTGAAGTTGGTTTATATGTTTTTGCAACACATTCTATAGATATAAAACGTCTACTACTTTGTCTAGTTGCAAAACCATATCCAGAACAAATACTTGATTGAAGGTCTAAAGGATATATTTTTTTATTGCAAATTGGATTTCCAAACGCATAATTAACTGCTGAAAAAACTTCTGGTTCAGTGTTTTGATTTTCATTAAGTCTAGGATCTTCTGGCGTACGGTTATTTGAATACCAATAACCACCATCTGATTTAAATATACTAACTCGGTCAGTTATTATTCCGAGAGATGCTAGTAATTTATTTAATGCATCATAAGTCGCTAAATATGTTTTGAACCTTTATCAGAATTAACTAAAATTTTTGCGAGAGAAAGAAACTGAGAATTTGCAAGAAGTAAATCAATTACAGCTTTGGATGACAAGTAAGTTGAAACCATTTATAATATACTGAATATTTTAAAATTATGTATCTTGAACTACACGAAGTGTAAAAACATCTGTGCTTAATGGGCTAGAAGTTTGTTTATATGTTTTTGCAACATACTGTTCATTAACAAATGAATACTTACTCAGTATTTCTGCAAACCCATATCCAGAACAAACACTTGATTGAAGTTCTAAAGGATATATTTTTTTATTGCAAATTGGATTTCCAAATGCATAATTAAGTGCTGAAAAAATTTCAGGAGCAGTATTAAAATTATTAATAAGTATTGGATCATTTGGTGTAAGAATATTCGAATACCAATACCCACCATCTGATTTAAATATATCTACTTGGTTATTTATTCTAAGTTCTTTAAGAATATTATCTAATGCTCTATAATCAGTTAAATATTCTGGAGTTGCTCTGTTTGAGTTAACAATAAGTTTTGCACGATAAACAAATTTATCATTAGCAAGAAGTTCGTCAATTATAGCCTTGGATGACAGGTAAGTCGACACCATTTATAATATACTTAATATTTTATAATTATACATCTTGAATTACACGCAGTGTAAAAACATCTGTGCTTAATGGGCTAGAAGTTGGTTTATATGTTTTTGCGGTATATTCAGAAGGTAAAAACCGGTTACTGCTTTGTCTTTCTGCAAATCCATATCCAGAACAAACACTTGATTGAAGGTCTAAAGGATATATTTTTTTATTGCAAATTGGATTTCCGAATGCATAATTAACTGCTATAAAAACTTCTGGACGAGTATTTTGATTTTGATTAAGTACAGGATCATCTGGTTTACGTAAATTTGTATACCAATAACCACCATCTGATTTTATTATTTGCACTCGTTCAGTTATTCCAAGAGATTTAAGAAGGGCATTCAATGCATCATAAGTTTCTAAATATTTAGGCGTGCCTTTATCAGAATTAACTAAAATTTTTGCTAAATTAACAAATTGAGGGTTTGCAAGGAGAGAATCAATGATTTTCTTGGATGACAAGTATGTTGACACCATTTTATAATATACTGAATATTTTATTTTTTAATTTCGAGAATTTTAAATAACAACAACGGTCACATCATCATGACCCGGTTTTTCCGCAAAATAGGCTGAAAGGGCTGCTTCAGATGACAACATCCCCCAAATTTCCGGCTCATGAATTGGTAGCCCATCGCTGGCAATGACAAGTCGATGACCCGCTTTTCGCTGGAATACTCCACAGACGGTGAATGACTCCAGAATTCTGCGGATATCTTCTCCTGGCATGACAAGTGTAGGCTCAATTCCCATGGTGCGCAATTGGACATTATCGCGGATAAATAGATGCCCGCGCATCCCAATTCTTGCTCCATAATAACTAAGGAATGCGGTAGAACCAAGAGTTCCTCTTCCTGGTTCGCGACGGTGCTTCATGTAGAGTTGCCATGGCGACCTAGTTGTTCCACATTCATCTTCATCAGCGGAGTCTTGTTTGTCCAGTATAACTGAATCAAAAGCCAAGAGACTACCATCTCCGTTAAACCCTTCTGGGACCTCAAGAACGTAGGAATCTCCCAGCTTGACAACCATATAGGTCTGTCTATCAGGAGAAAAAACGACAATCAGCACGGTTGTGCCGGAATTCGGGAATCTTTCACGCCAATTCTCAAAATTGGCGCAAACCATGTCTTGGAAATCTTTGCACAATTTGGCACATAATTCCGCCGAAATTTCTACATTCACAGGAATCAATTCTGTGCATAATATGGCGACAATTTCTGCAATATTTCTGCCATTGTCACCATGACCATCAAAAATGCTGATAGAATTGGGACCACAAATAATAACATCTTGGTCTTCTTGGTTTCTGGCTTTGGGCTTACGCCCACGAATCTGAATTACGCTCATTTGATTGATAATATATTATAAAAAATTCATTGTAATTTTTTATCATTTTTTTAGGAAAGATTCTGCTTATTCCGCCAATTACCAAAATTTATCAATATTTATAAAAAATTGATGAGTTTATTTTTTAAAATTTAAGAGTATTTAGTTCGAAGAACAGAAACTAAAATGGATGAACCCATTATTTTTATTTATTCCGATGAAGAGTCGTCCGAAAAGGCGATACCTTTTGAGCCTGGTGTTTACATAGTGGCATCTGGCTGTCTTCCATTTCTTTTTGTCAATCATCCAGGAAGCTGTGATTATGTGTGCGAAGCACTTGAACTCACAGTTGATATGTGTGATCTTGCTACTGAACACCCTGAAAAACAGGAAGACTTCTGGTCTCTAAGACCAATGTATGTCTGTGTAAGATCAGACATCTTCAAAAAACATGGGTTCCAGATGATGGGTCCTGGCTGGAAATGGATTCCTGATGAGGCGAAATGGGAGGAAGTATCCAGACCGTCAGAATCAGACGATTGGTTGTGGTCACATATCCAGACTTGGGAAAAAAGGTGCAACCGATGTGGTTGTGGTTCATGTGCGTTCGACCTTGGAGAAAAAAGCTGGATGCTCGATTTGCATGGAGCTAAAGGACTCTTCAATCGGAGGTCCGATAATGCTAACTTTTGTTGGCAAGAAGCCATCTGTCGGTATTGTAATCAATGCTACAATCCAACTGACCCGGAGCAGAAAAAGTACCACAGTATCATCATTCACGATAGGTATAGGGACTCACTCTATTCGACGTCGCACTGTAAGCCTAATCATTTTTGGTGATTTTATCACTTGATGACATATTTTATAAATTTTATATGATAATCAAAAACTAATATATTTACGTAATTCTAGTTATGGTAAGACCTAAAGAAGCAGCATAAACTCCAGATGAAGTTGTATACCCTTTTGCTACAATATTCAGAACAGCTGGGTCTTGTATAGATGTAGATCTAACCCCAAACTTAATTTTGTCACCCTTTTTAAATTTGTAAGCAAGGCTATTAACCATTACATTTGAACCATCTTTTTTGAGAGCATAACTTGTTGATGCATAGTTTTGAATATTCGTATCATTAATGTTAAACCATCCTTCTAAAGTTGCGTTCTTACCTGTATCAACTGAGTTCAAATTATATAATTGATATTGAGCTAGAAACAGCTAAGAACCAGGACTACAGCATTTCAAGTAATCACCACAAATTTTCCAGCTTTTAGACGAATCAATATTAGTTAATGGAATAAATTCATTATTATTAACTAAATTAGGAAGAGTCAAAGTTGACCAAGCATTTGCGAATTTGTCACCCATTATATAATATATTATATTATTTTTTAAATATAAATTAAAATAAAAATTAATTTAATGGGTATACTATTTTAAGTAGTGGTTTGATTCAATACCTAATTGTGTATATAAAGCTTAAGATAAAATTTTCATATACCTTATGTAAAATGTTGAGTAAAATGGACTCGCCTTAACCCTAATTCTCTTTCCAATTCGGGTCCGGGGGCACCCCGGGTAGTTCCCCCCTTATTTACCATTCGGAATAATTCTAGAATCCAACCGCTCCATATTTTGTTCCATTTGTGTCACTTCAAATGTATAAGATATTTGTTTTTTCGCATGGATATAAAACGACTCATATTCCTTATAAAATCCCCAAGGCGGTGATTTCAAATAGTTCGGAATATCCTCAAATGGAAACAACATTTGGAATTCTAATGGGTCATCTAATCGCCCCCCAACTCTTAATCCATTTGATGCCAAAAATGAGCAAGAACTCAATTCATTTGACCCCCTCTTGTTCACATTCACAAAACCCTTTGACACCACAGTGACTTTTGGGTCAAAATCCCCCATCCTCGATTTAACCCGCACATTGAGCCCCGAACCATCAATCGCCTCAATATCCAGAACATACTTATTGTTTATGATAATCATATCTCCTACTTTCAAAAATGGGGTTACATCTATTTTCTTCTCTTTCTGCTCATTCTGATAATCATACACCATATAAAAATAAATAGATGGATATTTCCCGAAATTAATATAAACATTTTCGTTCAACTTTGTAGCAGATCCTAATGGATTGCAATTAAAAATACTGTAAAAAATCAAACGGTCCCCCGGTGATAACCCAACACCACATATCTCTTGTCCATAACTTGGATCGTTCGCAATAATCTTTATTTTCGTCAAATGTTGTCCAGTCTTCAATGGGCAGAAAAAACCTGGTTTAACTTCTTCTCCCTGCTCAATTGATTTTATATACACTTTGTCCACACCGACATTAATCAATTGGTTAAACCTCGTCACCAATTGGAGTGTCATTTGCGATAATTTTGCCCAAGTCGATGGATAAAATGTCTTTCCCTCCATTGTCGATGTCTTCAAATTTACAAACTGTCGACTAACCCCATAGAGCTTATCATAATTTAGCTTTGCCAATGCCCGCCGACTCGCCAAAGTTGTTCCATCATATGCTCCATCAATTTCGTCTACTATTAAAAAGAAATACGGCTCATCTAATATATCAATACTAATTCCATAATTTTCTTTCCAAACTGGACCATATGGATAACTCGGAAATGCATTAGGGACCAATCTATTTTCATCAATTTGTGGTCCATTGAAATTATATGGTGCCAGCCCACCGACATAGCCCTTATCTAAGGGAATTTGGGCATCAACACATTTTAATTCTACTACATTCTGATAAATATTCTCCAATTTTGCACCTTTCCCACCTATATTCTGATAGACTACTGGCGGTCCATATATGACAACACCGTCGCTGTTCAAAAAAGAGGGGACCTCAACTTCAGTTCCAGGCTGCTCAAAACGAACCTGAAAATTAGTCGGGAATGGGTATGCTTCTAAATCTCTCTGTAGACTATCAATTGATATATAATATTTTCGTGTCTGATAGTTTAGCTTCTCGGGAGGGATCAAGCTATAATTTAACGTCGCATTATTGCTCTGTTGATTCGTCAAGATGAGCTCCTGCTCCGCCCTTTTCTTATTGTCTTCAGCTATCTTAGATTCTTCAGTTTTCACAAAAAAATTCTCGACCACTGGAGGGAACGAACGTTCCCCACTTACACTAACGAATGACTTGTCATTCATTACCTTCCCTCCTCTTCCAATAACATCATCAATTCGATTATTGGCATTTCTTGATAATAGGTCTTCAACACGATTGCTGGAATCTTTGGGGCGGTCCAACTGTCCATCTTGCATATATTGTTTCTTTAATTTAGCAAATTTGTCATCAACTTCTTGATTCTCAGCAAAAATAGTAGTGTCTTCACCCCTCAAATTCGCAGCAGTTTTGAAAAATGCATCCAATGATGAGCCCAAGTCTCCTTGATTATTAGCTAATCCCATATTTGGCATAAAACTACTCGGTGTATTCGTAGGACCAATATCCCTCACAATATTTTGGCGACTGTTTTGTCCATCAATAAAACGGTCTGCATCGGCATCTGGCTCAATATTATTGCGAACCCTCTGTGTCATCGGCAATTGATTGTCATAAGTCAGCTCTTTATTCTGGTAATTATTACTACTATAAATATTCCTCTGCTCATCTAAAGGAGCACCAGCACCACCAGATTCCATTTCACGCTCTTTCTTCAGTTTTTCGAATAAATCCACTGGATTTTGGTTATGTGGCTCCCTTTGTGGCTCCCCAACATAAATATTATTCTGGGTCTTATTCAAATAGCCTGCTTCAATGTTGCGGAATACTCCAGGTGCAACCAATTCCACAGTTTTTTTGTTCAACGCCCCAAAAAACTGGCGCTGATTTTGTGTAGATTTCAATTGTTTATCCTTATTTTTATCCCATAATTTCGTCATTATTAATTGGATATCGTCTAAATATTGACCTTCAACATCGAGCCCATAGCGCTCTTTTACTAATTTATAAATATCACCTGCTACTGCAAATACATTTTGCTGATTCAAATAACTCATTCCCGTTATATATTTCTAGGATATATTTTTTAAACCAAATAGATAAAAAACTTTTTAGTTTTTTATCTCTATTTTCAGAATGAATTTGAATCAATCTTCAATTTCTTCTCTTTCAGGTATATAAATTAAATAACCATCAAAAATTCTCTGAGCTAAAAATTTAGCACAATCCTGGGCATTTATTGTTTGCGTAATCTCCTTGAATTCAGGTTCTTCTGCTTCTCCAACCCAATCAAACTCATACATTTCAAATTCATCACCACTTTCATGATTATGAAGCCCAATATAATAGCAATGGAATTCTTGAGAGAAAAGAATATAATGTGAAAACATACATTCAATTGGTATTTTTTCAAGGTCCCCTTTACTAATTTCATTCATAAATGGAGAAATTACCCATTTTTTACCATAAAAATTAAATGATTCCTCAAAATCATTATTTACTTCTCTGTCTTCTCCATCTTCTCCATCTTCTCCTAATTCTTCAGCTTCTTCAGCTTCTTTCTTTTTTAATGAAAGTTTTGCTCTTTCTAATAGGCTCATTGTCGTTGTATAATATATATTTATATATGATGATTTTTAAATCATTTTTTATTTTTAAATTCTATTGAACCTCGCTTTACTACACCAAATATTTCATCATTATAATCTCCATATCCCAGTAATTGTATAAGAAATATCCGATTTTTTACTATAATTCTAGGGTAAATAATTTGTAATAAATTACTCTTATCTTTATATTTATCTCCATCATATTCTTTTTTATGAGGCAAATAAATATTTCCAAAATACAAAATATCAGGAATAAGTTTCTCAATACTTTCACAGTTTACTTTAAGCATAATTGTATCGACTTCTATTTTTTCAGAAGAATCAACAATAAATATATTATCACCTATTTTCCCACGCTGTTTATTCACTTTATCAATTAATACTAATTTTACCATCCCTCCAATCAATCTTTCTAAAAATGGCAAATAATATTTTAATTTTTGTCCTACCAAATATATGATAGAGATTGGAGTATTTCTCATAATTCCTAAATGTATTAGCCCACATTTCACATAATATGGAATAATTTTTTGATTAATATATTGGATACAAAAATATTTTGTTTGCATATTAAATCTTTCATAAGGAAATTGCAGTGTATATTGATAAAAACCGCTCGAATTATGTTCTTTCAATTCCAAATCATAAATTTTGAAATAGTAACCAATCATATACTGCAATGTTAAATAATCCATTGGATAATTTACTATTCCAAATAAGCGACTCATCATAATAATAACATCTTTTCGAATAATATTCACTTGATTTATTGCTACTAATTGGTTATAAACACCAAATTTTTTTTCAAACGCTTTATTTGTATTATATTCTGCGGGATTTCTTTCTTCATGAAGCGTTTTTCGTATCATATTTATTTTTAACTCTAGTAAATCTATTTTTTTAATTGGCTGTGCTATTATACACTCTGCATTTGAATAAAAAAATAAATTAGATACATAATTCAAATCTTTTAAGAAATAAATTAAATATTCAGGATGGAATCCGGTTATCATTGTTTTATATTTTTCAATATTATTCACATTTAAAATAAATATTTGATTATCATTTGCATAGTATTCAATAATACGATTTGGAGTAGGAGTAATTATTATAATATTACGTAAAAAAGGAAGATAATGTCGGGTTATTTCTAAATTCAAGAAAAATGTATAATAATTAATATTTTTAGCAGATTCATCATAAGTATAAACAAAATCAATGGGGTCTTTCTCATCCATTTTCTCTATTATGGAAAACTTTTCATAAATTTTTTTTATAAGACGGTCTTCTAGTCGCTCTAATTTCTTTTTTGATTTATAGCATTCACTTAATTCATTAATTAATAGGTCATTTGTTTGTTCTTTATTAAGTTTAACTAAAGCATTTTTAATAATATTATCTTCATTTACCTCAACATCTTTGAATAAAATATCATCTATTTCATCATTATTATCTTCTAATTTTTCCATATGATATATTGAAAAATATTTATTTATTTATTTTATTTTCCACCAACTTTTATTATTTTTAAATCATTCGTCTTCTTTGCAGGTCTATAAAAATAATTTCTCAGGATATTTACAGAATGATCACTAATTTTTTTATTTTGTATTTCTGACAATTTATTCCCCTTAATACTCTCAATTATAAAGTTCATTGAATAAACTCCACATTCACTACCCCCAAATTGATGTTTCTTCTTATTCCAATCAATAGCAACTCCACTTCGCATTTGACGCTTCAACATTTCAATAAAATACTTAATGTAATCCGGTGGAGGGTTTCCAGTGCTATCATAATAAATGATGGAATTATCCTGCATATTGGCAAATAATCCGACCCAATGACTTCCACTTTCATCATGTTTGTCTAAATTAAAGATAACACCAACCATTTGAATTCCTTTGTTATTCATTTTTCCTAAATCAATGTTCGTGAGTTCGCAATAAATATCTTTCGGGCAATCTACTGGAACTGGACCAAAAAATTTAAATTCACTATATAATTTTTCATATTGCTTCATAACATTCAGAATATCTGTAGTAGTTAGCCAGGTAAATTTATTTTTTAGCCAAGCTGTTGGCATAGGAGGCTTAAATGTTTCATATTTAATTTCTCGGTCATTTAATTCTCTTATGGTTTTATTATCCATCCATTCCCATTCATAATCACATTCATCGAATAAATGCATGCGAATCGAATTCCAGATTTCATCTTTTGTCCCAGTCAATTTTATTTTAGAACCTTCTTTTTCATTCAGAATTTTTGCCATTTTTATAAGTTGTTCTTTTGTGTAACACGTCGTATCACCTTTCCGATGTGGGGCACAATTCATATAATTTAATATATTATTATATAATAATTTTCAATGGATGTGATTATAAATTATGGAATAAAATATAAAAAATGTGGGCAACTCTCCTATTCTGGCTACCAAAAGAAATCTCTATTTGACCATTTACTTTATCATTTAAATCATAAGAATAAGGAGATTTCGCACGCTCTTATAGCGGAATTACATTGCTCTTCTTATGACAAAGAAATAGAAAATTTTTTTATTCAATACTTATCCCAATATATCTTATACCATGATATATCAGTTGCATTTTTTTTACTTAAAACCTTTGATAAAAAGAAAATGGTTCAAAAATCATTGCCAAAATCTTATAGAAATATTGGGCTTATTAATTCCAATGAAATACGTAATAATTATAGTACAATTATTTCTATTTTTTTAGCTGCGAAAATTATTTCGAAAAAAGACGCAATAAAAATTGGGAATAAATCACATCATTCTGAACAATATGCAGTTCATTCTAATTTGAGCCAATTTTATCCAGTTATAGATTCACAGAATAAGGAATTAGAGCCCCTCTTGTCGCGAGGTATTCGAGAAATACTCTATTACAATGAGACCAGAGCATTCCAGCTGAATAAGACGAATTATGAGAAAATCTTATTTTGGGTTGCTTGGATGAATAAAATGGAGAAGAAAGTGAAGGAAGCTTATTTATTTTCACCAACAATGAAAATAATGAGGAAATATGAGAAATGGGGGCGCTATTGGGAATATTTTATTTGGGACAAAATTTGGCAGAAATGTGAGAAAAATGATATGATTAATAAAACAATTATTAAATCTCTATTTAAATTATTTTATCACAATTATAATCATTCAAAATGCACAGATAGGGCGGGAATATTAGCTATTAGCGTATTAATATCGAATACGAACGCCAAAATTCCAATAAAAAAGGTAATGACAGAGGACCAAATTTTCTCAAATTTGAATTCCAATATGATATATAATAATATTACAAAGGAAGATAATAATGATGAGGAATATTTGAATATCTACAACACATTTTATAATATAAAGAAGAAGGATGAGTCAAAGACTCAGAATATATACCAAAAGAATAAAATGGAGACAAAAATGGATTTATTAAAAAATTATTGTCCCAAAATGAATAATAGAGAAAATAAAATCTCAGACTATTTTAATGAATAATACATGTTTAATAATATATATTGGGATATTCATAGTGGTGGTTCTTATAATATTTGGTACAATAATTGGAATTTTTAAAAGGAATGATTTTATTGCTAGATGTAAAAATAGAGCAAAAAAATGTTTGGCAGTTTATAAAAATTATACATTAATAAAACAGAATCCAATAGCAAATGGTGGAAAATATTATAATAAATTTTTCAAAAAGGATAAATATTATGGACTCCGTGATTTTTTTTACGCAGCATCATATAAGACGTATTTACCGTGTGGTTATACGGATGACCTTGTATCATACAATGCAATAAAAGATGTATTATTAGCTGGAGCAAGGGCTATCCATTTAGATATTTTTTTTAAAGGAGCGGATCCATTTGGAGATGATGCAAAAATAATTGTTGGTAATGTAATTGATGGTAAGCTTTCTTATTCAGATTGTGTATCAGAAGATAAACATTATCTGGAATTTATGAATTGTTTAGAATTAATCAATGAATTGGCGTGGAGAAAATCAGATGCGCCATTATTTTTGTATTTGAATATGGAATTTTTACCCAATACGAAATTAGAGTATCAAATTTATTCACAGTTATTTACAAAATGTGCGAATAGATTTATGGATAAATATTATAGTTTTCAAAGGATAAATATTGGGGATATACCAGTAGATAAGGCAATTAATAAGTTAATAATACTTACAAATAGGATTCCAATAAATGGATTTTTAAATGAAATTACAAATGGAGTAATGAGTGAAGATAGCACAAATATTATTTTATATAAAATAACAAATAAAGATATTGAATTTGGTGGAATAAAAACAAAATTTCCAAAGAAAGAGGACATAGTGAAAATATCAATGTTTAATTTGGTTGCGATTATAAAAGAGAGTCTACCAAATAATAATAATCGGTATTATCCGAAGATAGATACTCAGAATTATGATGCATCATATCATTTTGAAGTGGGCATATCAATGACATTTATGAATTGGCAGAGTTATCCAAAAGATTATTTGGAAAAATTCACTGAGGGTGGGATGATTTTGAAACCATCAGAACTCATTTATATCCCTAGACCAAAACCACCGGTTGAAGAGAGAAATAAAGAATTTGATTATGAGACTTCAAGGGTTACTGGAATAAATGGATTTTATGATTTTGAATTCTAGAAATAATAAAAAAAATTTTCTTTTTCAATTTTTTCTTTAAATCCTAGAATATAATGATAAACCGGATAGGCTATTTTGAATAATTCCGGATATGCTTTGATAAGATGTGAATTATTCCCAATATCATCTACAAGGAGGATTTTATATGAGTAGTTATTTTGTAAATACTCAATAATATTCTGAATATTTTGTTTAATTGGCTTATAAATATATAATAATTCAATCGAATCTGGTGAATTCCTTTTAAAAATCATTATTGTTTGATTAATAAATTCTTCTTTAAAAAAAGGACATACTCCAAAATTTTCTTCCCCATTCTCCCAACTGCCATCTGCTTTAAAAAACTGACATATCCCCAAATTATCAGTTTCTTTATAAAAATTGTAAACTTCTTTACTCTTAAATGAATAAGTAAGAATTATAATATTTTGGGAACTGGCATTTTGGGGGCTGGTATTATTGGAACTTTCATTTCGTAGGCTGGCATTTTGGGGGCTGGCATTATTGGAACTTTCATTTTGTAGGCTGGCATTTTGGGGGTATGCCCCTTTTTTAAAGGGGCATTGCATATAGTAATAATTTGATGTTAAATTATATTCATAAAAACTAGGAATTGGTTTTTTGTCAATTTTAAATATAATAAATTTTGCATTCATTTCATTAGAGTAATTACTTATATAATTCATTAGTTCTTTAAAAATACCTTTATCTCTATGATTTTTATTTATAATTGCATTATCTACAAAATTAGATAAATATGTTTTATTTTTATATTTTATTTCAATAATGCTATTCATTACAGCACCATAATAAATTAAATTAACTTTCATATAAAAAATTTCAGGATATGGCATAGTTGAAATAAAATATTCTATTTTTTCTTTATCTATAATTACACCTTGCATATAATTTGCGTATAATTGGACTAGACCCATTTTATCTTTTTCTGTTAAATTCTTTTTTGAATAAATATTTGGATGATGTTTACCAGAATAAAATTTTGGTTTCCCAAGATTTTTTCCGAAATGATACCAAAAATGATTTTTTAAATAATGATGATAATAATAAGTTAATATGATAATAACTAGTAAAAAAAAAATAATTTTTATTAACATATTAAAATAAAATATTTTATTATATATGGATAAATTAAAAACTCATAAATTACTTAAAAAACATATACAATTATTAGAAAATATGATATTAGAAAAAAAAGAACTTAAAAATAGAATTAAAGTATTAGAAAATTCTTTAAAAGAAAAAAAAAATAAAAATTTAAGTAATAATTTTTATAAATATAATTACGTTAATAATGATAGTAATTACAATTGCAAAATAAATAACAATAATGATAATAACAATTGCGATAATAATTGTAATAACAATACCAATAACAACAATAATAATTGTAACAATAATACCAATCGCAATCGCAATAACAAAAGCAATAACAACAACAATAACAACAATAACAACAATAACAACGATAACAATAACAATAGCAATAGCAATACCAATCGTAATGCCAATCTCAATAATAATAACAATTATAATAATAACAACGATAACAATAACAATAATAATCACAATAACAATACCAATAACAATAATTTAAAAAATATTTTTAATAATAGATATTTAGAAAGAAGACCAAGATTAATAATTACAATCTATAAAAAAAATCTCCTATAAAATATTACATGAGTTTATCTGATTTTTCTATATTTATACCTGGTTCAACAAACAATAATTCATCATTTTTTAATAAATTACCAAAATATAATAAATCTTTATTACCTATGAGTTCAAAAGAAAATAATATTAAGATTGATTTAAAAAAAATACAATATGATTTTAAACAATTAATTGATACAATTATTTCATTAATTAATGATAAAAAAAAGTTAGAAAATGAATTAATAATATTAAAATCAAATGCTCAAAAGCAAAAAAATATGTTATCTACAAATAAAAATAATTCTGAATTATTAAAATACATAGGTATTTTAGATGATTATTTAATTGATGTTAATAAAACACTCAAAAATTATCCAAATGAAAAAGCCGAGATTTTATCAAAAATTAAAGATAGAATTAATAAAAATTTTGATTTTACTAATAAAGAAGCAAGTAATTTTGGAAGAAATACTGTAGTATCAAATCAAAATTCAACTAATCTAAATACATCTGATAATATGTCTGGTTTAGAAATGCAATATAGCCCAAATTCATCTGGGTCTGTAAATAATTTATTTGGTAAAAAAAATAATGGAGAAAATTCATCTGGGTCTATAACTAATTTATTTGGTAAAAAAAATAATGGAGAAAATACACCTGGGTCTGTAAATAATTTATTTGGTAAAAAAAATAATGGAGAAAATTCATCTGGATCTGTAACTAATTTATTTGGTAAAAAAAATAATGGAGAAAATACACCTAGGTCTGTAAATAATTTATTAGGTACCAAAAATAATGGAGAAAATACACCTGGGTCTGTAAATAATTTATTAGGTAAAAAAAATAATAGTCAAAATATTAAATATCCAAAAACTCTTGAAGAATTAATGGGTGTCAATTTTGAACCAAATAATGATTTAAACAATCAAAATATGGGTAATTCAGTTCAAGATAGATTAATGTTAAATCGTAAGAAAAATAATGGCAATTCAAATCAAGAAAATTCCATACTAAATAGTGGTAGAAATAATGGCAATTCAAATCAACAAAATTCAATACTAAACAGTGGTAGAAATAATGCTAATTCAAATCAAGAAAATTCATCTGGGTCTATAACTAATTTATTTGGTAAAAAAAATAATGGAAAAAATTCACCTGGGTCTGTAAATAATTTATTTGGTAAACCAAATAATGGAGAAAATACAATACTAAATAGTGACAGAAATATTGGTAATTCAAATCAAGAAACATCAATATTAAATAGTGGTAGAAATAATGGTAATTCAAATCAAGAAACATCAATATTAAATAGTGGTAGAAATAATGG
>Ga0315293_10000744_pt1 | contig 30719 bp, 28 predicted proteins | sample YL17G13_20_MG_FD_203071 | JGI IMG/M metagenome (GOLD analysis project Ga0315293, IMG submission 203071) | Sediment microbial communities from Yellowstone Lake, YNP, Wyoming, USA - YL17G13_20 | ecosystem: Environmental > Aquatic > Freshwater > Lake > Sediment | place: USA: Wyoming | collected... | reverse complement strand
CCGGCGGCGCTCTCCACATAGCTGGACACGGTCGAAGTGCCCAGCAGCGCGCCGCCCACGGTGCCCAGGGCGTCGGCCAGCATGGCCTGGTTGGCGCGGGGCAAGCGGCCGTTCTTGATGAATCCGGCCTGTCCTCCCACCCCGATCAGGGTGCCCACTGCGTCAAAAACATCCAGGAGGAGAAAGACGAAAATGACGGTGAAAAGGCCTGTCCGGAAGGCGCCCACCACGTCCATCTGCAAAAAGGTGGGAGCCAGGCTGGGGGGCGCGGATAACAGGCCTTGATACTTGACCACGCCCAGGGGCAAGCCCAGCAGGGCCGTGCCGATGATGCCCAGCAGGATGGCGCCGGGCACGCGGAGGGCCATGAGGATGATGGTCAGCAGCAGCCCGGACAAGGCCAGCAAGGCCGGCCGGCTGGCGAAATCTCCCAATTCGACCAGGACGTTCGAGTTGGCTGTCACCAGGCCGCCGTACTGCAGTCCCACAAAGGCGATGAGCAAGCCGATGCCTACGGCGATGCCATGCTTAAGCGAATCCGGCACAGCGGCCACCAGCTTTTCCCAGACGCCCAGGAGCGAGAGGATGACGAAAACCGTTCCGGAAATGACGATGGCGCCCAGGGCCACCTTCCAGGAATAGCCCATTCCGCCGGCGGCCACCGCCCCGCAAACCATATAGGTGAAAAAAATATTGTGCCCCATGGCCGGGGCTTGGGCGATGGGATAGCGGGCGAGCAACCCGGTCAGGATGGTGGCCAGGGCGGAGGCCAGGCAGGTGGCGGTCATGACCGCGCCGTAGTCCATGCCGGTCTTGGACAGAATAGCCGGCTGGACGAAAATGATATAGGACATGGTCATAAAGGTGGTGATTCCGCCCAGGGCTTCCCGGCCTAAGCTGGTGCCGCTCTCCCGGAGATGGAACATCCGGTCAAGCCTAGTGCTCATGGCTATCCCCCTCTCCTGCACCGTCTGATAAGCTCCTTTAGGACTCCAATCGGATCAGGCTGAAGACATCCACCTTGGGATGGGCTTTCCGGATGGCCTCCCCGCCTTGGAGAAAACCGAGCTCAACCAGCGCGCCGAAGCCCACCACCCGGCCTTTGAGCTTGTGGACCAGGTCGATGGCGCTGATGGATGAAGAGCCGGTGGCGATCAGGTCGTCGATGATGAGCACGCGCTGGCCGGGCTTGACCGAATCGGCGTGCATCTCGAAGAACTCCACGGCATATTCATTGGGCGCCTGAACGAAGACAGTCCGGCGCGGCAGCTTTCCCTTCTTGCGGATGAGGGCCATCCCTAAGCCGAGTTTGTGGGCCAGGGGGGCGGCGAATAAAAATCCGCGCGACTCGATGCCGACGATGAGCTGGGGCTGTTTTTTCTTGGCCCAGGCGGCCAGCTTGTTGATGACCTTTTTGAAGCTGGCCCCGTCCAGGACGATGGGCGTGATGTCTTTGAACCCGATGCCCGGCTTGGGAAAATCCTTGACCTCGCAGATCATGTCCTTGATGTCTTTCATGCCGATGTCCTTTCCATGTGGGGTGGGCGCCGAAACCATCTAAATAAATCAAACTGCGGCCGGATTGTCAATGAAAAAGGTGCCGACGCTTGACTTCTTCATGGCGATAGAGATATTTCAGTAAACATGGATATTGCCTTTTTCACAAAGCTGGCCCTTAGCTTCCTGGTCGGCAGCCTATGGGTCACCCTCAGCACTCTGGCCGCGGAAAAGTACGGCAGCAAGGTCGGCGGCCTCATCGGCGGCCTTCCCTCCACAGTGGTGGTGGCGCTGCTTTTCATCGGGCTCACCCAATCTCCCCTGGCCGCTTCCTCGGCCACTACGGTCATCCCCCTGGCTCAAGGCTTTAACGGCGTCTTTTTAGTGGCTTACCTTTATTGGATCAGAAAGGGGCTTTGGCCCGGCTTGCTCGCCGCTCTGGCGGTCTGGGCTGCTCAGGCCGGTTTGCTCCTGGCCGTCGGCCTTAAGCATTTATGGATTTCCCTGGCCGGCTGGCTGGTGCTGGCCGCCGGCTGCATCCTGATCGTCGAAAGAGCCATGAACATCCCCTCCCGCCCAGGGGTCCGGGTCAGGCACACCCGCGGCCAGGTCCTGGTGCGGGCCCTTTTTGGGGGAACGGTCATTGCCTTTGCCGTGCTGATGGGCAAGCTGGGGGGGCCGATCTTGGGAGGGCTCTTTTCGACCTTCCCGGCCATGTTTCTCTCCACACTGGTCATCACTTTTTACGACGGAGGCGCCGACTTCTCGCGGGCGGTGGGCAAATCCTTGATGATCAGCGGAGAGGTCAACATCGTCCTCTATGCCGTCTTGGCCAGGTTCTTTTACGTGAAATGGGGATTGGCCCTGGGTACGGCCGCTGCCCTGGCCGTCTGTTTGGGCTCCGGCTATCTGCTCTATCTCTACCTGATAAAACGATTGGATTGAAATGATAATAAAAATTGATTGGACATTGTGCCTGGTGGCGGACGCCGAAATCGCCGGAGACAGGGACCTTATCAACATCATCCGCCAGGCGGTGGCCGGCGGCGTGACCTTGGTCCAACTCCGGGCCAAGAAGCTTTCAGCTTCTGCCTTCCTGGAGCTCAGCCTGAAAGCGGCTTCCCTGCTCCGGAAGAAAAAGATCCCTCTCCTTATCAATGACCGGCCTGATATCGCTCTGGCCTGCCGCGCAGGCGGCGTTCATCTGGGTCAGGACGACATGCCGGTTGCAGCGGCCCGGCTGTTGCTGGGAAAAGACAGGATGATCGGGCTCAGCGTGTCCAGCCTCAAGGAGGCCCTGAAAGCCGAAAAAGAAGGCGCGGATTACGTCGGCCTGGGGCCCGTTTTCCCCACCTTGACTAAAGACACTCCCCTCACTCCGCTGGGTCTTCGAGGCGTTAGGGAAATCCGGGCCCGCATTTCGATTCCAATCCTGGCCATCGGCGGCATCACCAAGGACAACGCTCCGGAGGTCATCAGGGCCGGCGCGGACGGGATCGCTGTCGTCTCAGCCATCATGAGCGCCAGGAATATCGCCAAGGGGACCCGGGAACTTAAGTCGGAAGTAAAGCATTCTTTTTCCCGTAAAAGATCCGGATAATCAGAATGGATGGGGGGCGCAGCGCCTGGTCTCAGCGGGTGATCCTGATTGTCCGCTCGCTCGCGGGCCCGACCGAAATTTCAACCCGGATGGCTTCTAGGGAAAAGCGGAGCTTCTCCGCCCATTCGACGATCACCACCCCGCGGTCAAGATAATCCTCCAGGCCGAGGTCGTCGATGTCGGCCGGCGTGTCCAGGCGGTAAAGGTCGAAGTGAAAGATGAGATGCTTTCCCTGGTAGATGTTGAGCAGGGTGTAGGAAGGGCTGCACACCTGCCGGGCGTCCTCCAGGCCCAGACCCGCGGCCAGGCCTTTAGCGAACACAGTTTTGCCCGCGCCCAATTCGCCGACAAGGAGGACGACTTCATGGCCCAAGAAGCTTTCGGCCAGCCGTCGGGCGAGATGGAAAGTGTCCTCTTGGCTCTGACTCTGATATTCCCGAGTCTCCCCGGGTTCCTGTTTTAGGGAGGAAGCGCGGCTCCTATTCATGCTTTTTATTCGAAGCTTTCTCTTCCAGTTCCTTGAGGGCGGCCGGAAGGAAACGGATGATGTCGGTGGCGGTGAGGGCTTTCTGGCTGAGCTTTTGGGCGGCCAGGTCTCCGGCCAGGCCATGGGCATAGACGGCGGACAGCGCGGCTTTCCAAGCCTCTTTCTCTTGGACGAGCTGGCTTCCGATCATGCCGCTCAGCACGTCGCCCGAACCGCCGGTGGCCAGGCCCGGATTGCCCGTGGAATTGATGAAAGTCCGGCCGTCCGGCACAGCGGTCAAAGTCCGGTGGCCTTTGAGCACCAGGATCAGGTCATGCTTTTTGGCGAATTCCCGGACAAGGTCCAGCCTTTGGTCCAGCACGGCGGCAGCGCCCAGCCCGAGGAATCGGCCGAACTCTCCCGGATGGGGGGTCAGGATGGCCGGCCTGGGAAGCTTGGGGAGAAGGCCTTGATTCTCGGCCAGGATGTTAAGCCCGTCCGCATCGATGACCACCGGCAGCTTGACCCTGGCCAGCAGCTCGCCAACGAACCTGGCCGTGGAAGGGTGGGTGGACAGGCCCGGCCCCAGGACCAGGCCGTCCTTGCCCCGGCAGAGCTCGACGGCACGGCCGGCAGCCTCGGCGGCGATGGTTTTTTCCTTGGTCTCGGCCAGAGGCTCGGTCATGAGCTCCGGCATGGACCTGGCCACCAGGGACAGGCAGGAAGAGGCCGTGGCCACGGTTACCAGGCCGGCGCCCATTTTAAGGGCGGCCCGTCCGGCCATGACCGCCGCGCCGGTCTTGCCCAGCGAACCGGAGATGATGAGCAGATGACCGTAAGTCCCCTTGTGTGTCTCACGTTTTCTCCGGCCGAATAACGGGATAACGGCCTTATCCTCCACCATCTCCAGAGTCAGGCTCTTGTCATCGAAAAGAGCCCGAGGGATGCCGATATCCGCGATCAATAACTCGCCCACCATATCCTCGGCCGGAGGAAGAACATGCCCGACCTTGGGCGCGGCCAGGGCGACCGTCAGGTCGGCTTTGACTGCGGGGCCGATGAGCCGAAAAGTGTCCGAGGACAGGCCGGAGGGAATATCGATGGAAAGCTTGAAGGCCTTGGCCTTGTTGATGTCTTGGATGGCCTGGGCATAAAGCCCTTCGGCCGGCTTGACCAGGCCGGTGCCGAAAATGGCATCCACAATAACCCGGCCGCCATGAAGAGTCTTAGCCGCCGCCGTCCATTCCTGCGGTTCGGCGACCTCTTTAAGCGGAAGGCCCATGTTCCGGCAAATTCGGGCGTTGAGCAGGGCGTCGCCTTTGAGATCCTCGACCTTGGCCAGGAGCAGGATTTCGACCTCATACCCGAGGCTCTTGAGGTGGCGGGCCGCCACCAGGCCGTCCCCGCCGTTGTTTCCCCTGCCCGCCACAATCACAATTCGTCCGCCACGGATGTCGGGGAATAAACCCCGCAGCGCCGCCGCAACGCGCAGGCCCGCATTTTCCATGAGCACCGGGCCGGGAAGGCCGACTTCCTCGATCGCTTTGCGGTCGATTTCCCTCATTTGGGCCGAGGTTAGGACTTTCATGGTCACTCCTGGCGCAGGTGTCGGCGTCGGCTTCAGGATGTATTTGCCCGGAATGTACTATAACCCCCCAGGGGTGTCAACTTGGCGTTGCTCTCCCGGGGGGTTTTATGCTAATTTGACGATATTCATCGCTGAAAAAGGAGGAATCATGAGCATCAAGATCGGCATCAACGGTTTCGGACGCATAGGCCGGAACTTCTACCGGGCCTCCTACAAAGACCCGGCCCTCGAGATCGTGGCCGTCAACGATATCACCGATGCCAAGACCCTGGCCCATCTTCTCAAGTATGATTCCGTCATGGGCCGCTTCTCCGAAGAGGTCAAGGCCACTCAGGATTCGATCCTGGCCAACGGCAATCCCATCCGGGTCTATGCCGAGAAGGACCCAGCCAACATCCCCTGGCCAGACCACAAGGTCAGCTTGGTCCTGGAGTCCACGGGGAAGTTCAAGACGGCCGCCGATGCCCGAAAGCACATGCGCGGCGGCGTGACCAAGGTTATTTTCAGCGCTCCGGCTGACGACCCGGACCTGACCGTGGTCATGGGCGTCAATGATCACATGTACGACCCGGCCAAGCACCACATCCTGTCCAATGCCTCCTGCACCACCAATTGCCTGGCGCCGGTGGCCAAGGTTCTCCACGAGGCCTTCGGCATCGAGAAGGCCTTTATGACCACCATCCATGCCTACACCAACGACCAGCACATCCTCGACCAGCCGCACAAGGACTTGCGCCGGGCGCGGGCGGCCGCGGTAAGCCAGATCCCGACCACCACTGGAGCGGCCAAAGCGGTCGGCCTGGTCCTGCCCGAGCTCAAAGGCCGGATCGACGGCATCGCCATTCGGGTGCCCACGCCCAACGTCTCGGTGGTGGACCTGGTGGCCCTGATGAAAAAGACCGTCACCGATAAAGAGGTCAACGCCGCCTTCAAAGCGGCAGCCGAGGGCAAGCTGCAGAACATTCTTCAGTACAGCGAAGAGCCTTTGGTCTCGGTTGATTTCCTGGCCAACCCCCATTCGGCCATCGTGGACGGTCCCTACACCAAGGTCGTGGACGGCAACCTGCTCAAGGTCCTGGCCTGGTACGACAACGAATGGGGCTATTCTTGCCGGCTGCGCGACCTGGCGAAGTTCATCCTAAAATAGGCCGCCATGAGATCGCTCCAATCTCTCGAGGTCAAAGGTCAAAAGGTTTTTCTCCGCGTTGATTTCAACGTCCCCCTGGATGAAAGCGGGAACATCCGGGACGACACCCGCATCAAAGCTTCGCTCCCAACCCTGGCCTATCTCCTCAACAACAAGGCCCGGGTCGTGGTCTGCTCCCACCTGGGCCGGCCCAAGGGCAAGGCCGACCCAAAGCTCAGCCTGAAACCTGTGGCCGGCCGATTGTCCGAGCTCCTCGGCCGGCCTGTCAAGTTCGCCGGTGCGGTCGTCGGACCCGAGGTCGAGTCCCTCAAGGACGGACTCCGGGACGGCGAAGTCCTCCTGCTGGAGAACGTGCGTTTTCAGGCCGCCGAAACCTCCAATGACGACGCCTTTGCCGGCCAGTTGGCCCTGGGCATCGACGTCTACGTCAACGACGCCTTCGGCTCCTGCCACCGGGCCCATGCCTCGGTGGCGGCCATCGCCCGGCACGTGAAAACGAGCGCTCCCGGCTTCCTGCTGGAGAAAGAGATCAAGTTCCTGGGCCTGGCCGTCCGCTCCCCCGAGAAACCCTACACGGCCATCCTGGGCGGAGCCAAGGTCTCGGACAAAATACCGGTCATCGAGAACCTGATCAACAAGGTCGACGATATCCTCATCGGGGGGGCCATGGCCTATACCTTTTTCAAGGCCCAGGGACAGGAGGTCGGACGCTCGCTGGTTGAGGATGACAAGAAGGACCTGGCTCTCAAGATCGTGGCCACGGCCAAGGAAAAGAACATCAATTTTCTTCTTCCTCTTGACCATGTCTTGGCCGCCTCCCCCACGGCCGACCATCCGGAAAAAACTGTGGACGCCTTTCCCCTGCCCGCCGACCTGATGGCCGTGGACATCGGCCCCCGGACCGTGACCGCCTATAGTCAGATCATCTCTCGGGCCAAGACCATCGTCTGGAACGGCCCGCTGGGCGTGTTCGAGGTCCCGGCCTTCAGCCGGGGCACGATGGGTATCGCCCAGGCCATAGCCCAATCCAAGGCCCTGTCCATCGTGGGCGGCGGAGACTCCGTGGCCGCCGTCGCCCAATCCGGCCTCACTGATCGCATCACCCATATCTCCACGGGCGGGGGGGCCAGTTTGGAATTTCTGGCCTATGAAACCCTGCCCGGCCTGGAGGCCCTGGGATGGAAAAAGCCATGAGCGGCCGAGCCAAACCTCCCCTGGTGGCCGGCAACTGGAAGATGCACCTGACCACCGAAGAGGCCAAGCAGCTCGCTTCCCAAGTGGTCAAGGCCGGCCTGGAGCTGCCCGAAGCCGAAATGGTCCTCATCCCGCCGTTCACCTCTTTGGCCCATGTAAAGCAGGTGGTCTGCGACAGCCCGGTCCAGCTGGGCGCCCAGAACATGCACTGGGAGGACAAGGGCGCCTTTACCGGCGAAGTCTCCCCGGTCCTTTTGGTGGACGCCGGCTGCCGCTATGTTGTCCTCGGCCACTCTGAAAGGCGCCAGCTCTTCAGCGAGACGGATGCTGCTGTGAACAAGAAAATCCGGGCAGCCTTACGGCACCGTTTGACTCCGATTTTTTGCCTGGGTGAGACGCTCCAGGAGCGGGAACAAGGCCGCACCATGAACCGGGCGGCTGAACAACTGGAGGCCGGCCTGGAGGGGCTGAGCGGGGAGCAGGTTGGCCCGGCCATCATCGCCTATGAACCGATCTGGGCTATCGGCACGGGCAAGACCGCTACCCCAGCCCAAGCCCAGGAAGTCCATTCTTTCATCCGGAACAGGCTCACAGAAAAATATGGAAACGAAGTCAGCCGCTGTGTTATAATTCTCTACGGCGGGTCGGTTAAACCGGACAACGCCTTCTCCCTCTTTCGGGAGAAAGACATAGACGGTTTTCTGGTGGGGGGCGCCTCCCTGGAGGCGGCTTCCTTCATCCAGATCACCAAAGAAGCCATCAAAGCGCACAAGGAAAAAACGTGATCGCACTACTGACCATCCTGCATGTGATTATCTGCCTCATCCTCATCGCCGCCGTCCTGCTCCAGTCGGGAAAAGCCGCCGACCTGGCCGGCGCCTTCGGCGGCGGGGGAAGCGCCACGGCCTTCGGGCCCCGCGGCACGGCCTCGATTATGACCAAAGTCACCACCATCTCCGCCATATTGTTCATGGTGACTTCCATCGGCCTGTGGCTGATGTCCACACCCCAAAGGAAATCCCGCATGGAAGGCGCGGACACCAGCGGCAAGCCGGCTGCCACCCAGACTCAGGAAAAACCAAGCCAGGGCACGAATCCGCCCGCGGCCCCCGTCAAGAAGTAGCTTTAGCCCATAAAAGCCGAAGTGGTGGAATTGGCAGACACGCTAGCTTGAGGGGCTAGTGAGCATTACCTGCTCGTAGGGGTTCGAGTCCCCTCTTCGGCATTCCCTTTTTGATCAGCCCTAAGATTCTTTCAAGTCCGGGCCGTGTTGGCCACCCACAGCGAAAAATCCGCCTCCGACATGGCCCCGCTCGTCCGGCCCATCTCATAGCCCCGGCTGAAGACGACGAAGGTGGGGACAGCTCGGATTTGGAGCTGAGAGGCCAGGCCGGGATGGGCCTCCACGTTGGCCTTGACTACCAAGAGTTCGCCCTGACGCCTGTGGGCCAGGCGCTCGACAAGGGGATGCATCAGGTGGCAGGGCGCGCAGGTCGTCGAGTAAAAATCGACCACCACCGGCAGGCTCTTGTTGGCCAGGACTGCTTGCAGGCCGGCCTCGTCCGGCTCCAGGACCTCGCCCGGCCTGGGCAGCGGGCTCTGGCATCGACCGCAGACGACCTTCTTGCCTTCGGCAGCCGAGGGAAAAGCGTTGACCGACCCGCAGTTCAAGCACACCACTCTCACTTTGTCCATGGCCGTTCTGCAGTCACTTCGTTTCCGACAGAAGCTGCTTTCGTTTAGCGGGTGGAAAACGCTCGATGGCGTAGCGGAGGGTAGTCCGGGGAATAGCCGGCCCATGGGCCAGCAGAAATCCCTCCAGCCGTTTCATGTCCGTTTTACCGGCTTCGCGCAGCAGCCAGCCGTTGGCTTTCTGGATCAGGTCATCCCGGGAGGCGAACAGCTGCCCAGCGTTGGCATAGGCCACCTTCAGCTCTATCCCCCGCCGGGCCAAAGGGATAAGCGACACGGCCGAGGCACGCTTGACCCATCGATTCCCGGATGACGGCCAGGCTTGGACCTGTCTCAAAAGGCTTGGATTCCTGGTCAGAAGCGGGGCTATGACTTCGGGACACAGCGTGTCCACGCTGGCCCAGTTGTCGCAGAAACCCGCCTGGAGCCAGAATTTCGCCTTGCCAAGCAGCCCCGCGGCCGGCGCCGACTTGACGAAGCGCCCCAGGATCAGAATAGCGACTCCCTTGACTTCCAGATAGGGGTCAGGCAGCAGAAGGTCGGCTAATACGGTCGCCTCCCTCCAGCTCCAGAATTCCTTGACCTCTTCATAAATCTCTCGGGCCAGATTCCGGCTATCCGTCGCCGATACCCCTAAGAGAATCACCGGCTCTTTGAAAAAAATCTGGCCGCTTCTGGCTTTTTCAGAGTTGGCCCGGCTGTGGAGTGCGGCTCGGATGCGGGCCGCCATCTCGGCAGCCCCGGGAGCCCGCTGTTTTTCCCGGCCGCGCCTATCAGGATAGGTCGCCTTCCGCATCTTCATCGCCCTTCAACCGTTCAGCGCGATTTTCTTATCTCGCGGAAAGCATCCAGGTCGCGCTGGTCAATGACGCCGTCTGAATAAAGGTCGGCCAACGGATTCCAGCTCCCGGGAGCCGGCTCGGCCGCCGGGCCGACGCCCTGCTGGTCCAGGTGCCACATCAAGTCCTGCCAGTCCTTGAGATCGATCTGGCCGTCCATGTTCAAATCGCCTCGGAGAGAGGGTTCTGTATAGCGGGCGATATGAGCCGCGTTCAGGAGGGCGATCTCGTTCCAGGTGGGAGAGATCTGGGCAGTGATCGGGTCGGGAATATACACATGACCGGCGTTCAGGACCTTGATCAGGGCACAGGCGGTTCCCGCCCGGCTGAGCCTGAGGGCAAAGTCTGCGCTCTGTTCGAAAGGTGCCCGCCAATCTTTATCCCCGCACATGACCAGGACGGGCGGGTCATCGGCCGTGACATAGGTGATGGGCGAAGCTTCCCTGGCCTTGACCGGGCAGTCCGCCGGAAGGCAGCCCAAGAGGTCCAGAATGGTCTGGATGGCTTCCTCATCCGTCCGGACCATGTAAGTCAGGTCATGAAGGCCGTAATGGTCCACCACCGCCTGGGGTCGGCTGGAATATTCCTCCAGGCCGGGTCCTTCCAGGCCATCATTGTCGTCCGCCGTGGCCATAAGGGCCACCAGATGGCCTCCGGCCGACCCTCCCCACAAGCCGATCTGGCCGGGATTGATTCCGAACTGTTGGGCATACTTGCGAAAAAACCTGACGGCCAGTTTGCAATCGTTGATCTGAGCCGGAAATTGGGCGCCGGGCGAAAGACGGTAATTGATGGAGGCTACGGCAAAACCGAGCTGGAAGAGCACCTTGGACTCCTTCAACTCGAAGGCGCCCGCCTTGTCCCCGGCATGCCAGCCCCCGCCGTGAACATAAATGGCCAGCGGCAGAGTCTGGGCGGCGCAGGCTAAGGGCCGGGCGAAATCCAGCTTGAGTGCCTGTCCACCGGCCGTTCCATAGATGACATCCATCCAGGTCTCGATGGCCGGCCGGGCCGCCTCCGGGTCGGGCGGCAGAGGGCCGGGCACGGTCCTGTTCCCCAGCCTGTAAGCCTGTTGGCTCGGCCAGCCGGCAGGTCTAGTCAGGACCAGGAGGACAATAGAGACGAACATCCCTAGCCAGGGTTTTTTTATCATGGTTTTTCTCCCTAGGCCTCTGTCCCTATCCTAAAAAAACCCGGATCAACCGTCAATCCCTCTTCCGCAACATATTCAGGAAAGCCGCCCAATCCCGGTCGTCGATACGGCCGTCGGGCTCGAGGTCGGCCAGGGGATTCCAGGTGGCCGGCGCAGGCGCCGCCTCCGGGCCAAAGCCCAACATGCCCATGTGCCACAGCAGCTCGGTCCAGTCAATAATATCAATCCTTCCATCCATGTTCAGGTCGCCGTAGAGCGCCGGCTCGATGAAGCGGGCGATATGGGCCACGGTCAGAAACGAGATCTGGTCCTGGGATGGAGAGATGGAAGCCCCGGGCGGCGTCGGCACGAACCCGTGGCCCGCGTTGCGGACCTTGATCAAGGCGCCGGCGTTCCTGACCTCCCCGAGCTTCTCGGCCAATATTTTCCCCTGACTGTAGGGAACAACTTGGTCTTTATCCCCGTGGATGATGAGCAGGGGCGGGTCGTCGGGCGTTACGAAAGACGCCGGGGAAGCCTGGCCAGCCAAGTCCGGGCAATCGAGCGGATGGCAGCCCAAGAAATCGATAATAGTATTGGTCTGATAGGGCGTGCCGGCGACGAAAGCGGTGAGGTCGGTCGGCCCGAAGTGGTCCACCACGGCCTGGGGCCGGCTGGAGACTCCCGGCAAGCCTGGGCCTTCCAGTCCGTCCTGGTCGTCGGCCGTGGCCATGAGGGAGACCAGATGCCCCCCTGCCGAACCGCCCCACAGCCCGATGCAATCGGGGTTGATGCCGAACCGGTTGGCGTTGCCCCTCAAGAAACGAACGGCCAATTTGCTGTCGTAGATATGCGCGGGAAAATGCCAGGCCGGGGAGAGGCGATAGTTGATGGAAGCCACGGCGAAGCCGAGCTGGAAGAACATCCGGGCATAACTCGTCTGGAAAGCGCCGGCCTTGTCGCCGGCAGTCCAGCCGCCGCCGTGGACGTAGATGACCAGGGGGATTCTTTGTCCGGCGCAGGCTGTCGGCCGGGCAAAATCAAGCTTGAGCGCCTCGCCGCCGGCAAACCCGTAGATGACGTCGGTTTGAATTTCCAGGGCCGGTACGGCGGAATTCGGGCCGGGCGGAAGCGGCCCCGGCACGCGTCTTCCGGCCAGATTCCAGTCCTGAGCAGGGCTCATCGAAAATAAAACACACAGGCTCAAAAGAACAGTCAAGCTTTTCCAAGTCACATGATTTGAGGGCTTATTGTTCATGACGTTTCCTCTCTTCAAAATATATCTTTTTATCGTGATCGGCAAGTCGCGCGAGGAATCATCTCTGTTTATGTGATTCAGTATCGGTGCCGGAATCTCCCCCGGGCCCCTGGGGAACCAGTCCCGTCGGTTCCCCCCGTCCAAGGACGGGGCCCCCCTCCCCTATGGGGCCCTTGGGGGCGATTCCAACACCTCTTAGAAATCACATGTTTGGATGCTACCGTTGCGCGTATTATATTTGACAAATGAAGAGGGCAGGCCTTAGGCCGACCGCCTGACGCTCAACGGCCAGCGCCTGGCCAGGCCAAGCTCGTGCCTTTCCTCAATGAGGACAGAATAGAACCCCAGGACCTGACCAAAACGCTCAAAATACGATCCTTGCCCGACACGTACTGAGCCCAACCGACATATTCCGTTCCGGAGCGGCCTGGAGTATCATAGCCCCGCATCAGAGGAGGAGCCCATGAAGCTTGGCCGATTGTACCGTTTGATGATTGAAACAGGAATCCGCCACGACCCCCGCGGCCGGAAAGAAGTGGCACGTCTGCTCCAGGAGGAAAAAAATAGGCTTAAGACACTCAAGGGCCCGGACCAGGAATTTTTCGACCGGGACCGCCTGATGAACCCCTATGCCGACACGCGGCTGCTCCACGGCAACCCTGAGCTGGAAGTGCGCCGGGCACTGGTCGGTGTGGACATCGAGACGCCCGAGATCCTGCTGGCTTACGTCCTCAACCGCGACCTCGGCCGCAAGATCGATGTGCTCATCTCCCATCATCCCGGGGGTCGCGCCTTGGCCCGACTCTACGACGTGATGAAAGTTCAGACCGACCTGCTGGCCCAGATGGGAATCACGGTCAGTGTGGCCGAACAGCTCATGGATAAAAGAATCGGCGAGGTCGAACGCCGGCTGATGCCCATCAACCACAGCCGGGCCGTGGACGCCGCCCGGACTCTGGGCCTGCCCCTGCTGTGCGTCCACACCCCCGCAGACAATTGCGTGACCCGCTACCTCCAAGCTTTATTCGACAAGAAGAAGCCGCGCCAACTCAAGGATGGGCTCCGTTTGCTCCAGGATATTCCCGAATACCAATCCGCCTGGCGGCAGCAGGTCCCTCCCCGGATCGTCAGCGGCGGCGAGAACAGCCAGTGCGGAAAGATCTATGTGGACATGACCGGCGGTACCGAAGGCTCCAAGGATGTCTACGACAAGATCGCTTCCGGCGGGGTCAGCACCCTGGTGGGCATGCACATCAGCGAAGAGCATCTGGAGAACGCCAAGAAAGCCAACCTGAACGTGGTGGTGGCCGGCCACATCTCCAGCGATGTTCTGGGCTTGAACCTCCTGCTGGATGAAGTTGAAAAGGAAGGGCGCCTGGAGACGATCCCCATCTCAGGGTTCGAACGCGTCAGGAGAACGAAGCAGGCAACCTAGAGCTTGGTGACATTCTCCGAATTGTTCGAGAAGATCTTAATCAGAAGGGAAGAAGAGGCGCTCCAGCGCCAGGAGCGGCCGGTGCTTTTTCGTACGGGATATACTTGCGGGAGGCTTTTGATTTTTCATCGCTGCTACATTAAAATGCGTTCTAATATAATTCCATGAGGAGTAAAATGCTAATAACAAACATCGTTTTTCTTGTTTTCCTCTCTACCCCCTTCATTTTTCCACAAAATGTACCAGCCCAAAAAGAAGGCATTATCCCCTTCGAACTGAAAGAACACATTATTTTCGTCAAAGGTAAGATCAACGATCATCCCGAAGAGTACAATTTCATAGTAGATACCGGCGGATTGACAATGCTGAATGACGAAATAGCCAACAAACTCCAATTGAAACGGCGTGGCATGATGATCAAAATGAACAGTCTCGATATCGGCAATTACCGGATCGATTCAATTTTTTGTGTAGCCTCCCCGGATTTTTTCAAGATGTTCGAGTCAATGGGCGTAACCATCCATGGCATGATTGGCTCCGACCTCCTGGATCGTTTTAAAGTCACCCTCGACTATCGCCAAAAAACCCTTGTTCTTTCAAACGACACTGATGTCACCGGTGATCCGCAAAAAGGTTTTCTATTCAAGTTTACAAACCACCCCAATATTTTCGCTCCGATGCTAAAATGTAAACTGAACGGAAGACTTGAAGTGGAAGCCATGGTTGATACCGGCCAACCCTACCCCCTTGTTTTGCCGCCGGACATCCTAAACAAACTGGGACTCTCAGATAAAAAAGGCTGGATCAAAGCCAAAGGATATATCTACAAATGGCCTTTCACAACTTCCCGGGACAATTTTCTGGGCCGCATTGATTCATTAACCATAGAAAACTTGGCAGCCCAGAATGTCCTAACCTTTTCCGCAGAACTTCCTTTTATGCTAGCGGTTCCCCTCCTGGGCCGGGATTTTCTGGCTCCCTATATAACGATTATTAATTATCCCAGAGACGAAATACTGTTTATCCCCCAGCCCATCGCTCCTGCATCCATGCCAACTAACCAATATTCCATTGGCCTGTATCCCCATCTGGATGAAAATGGAAAAATCGTTATTCTCGGGGTCTGGACAGCCTCACCAGCTGATCAAGTCGGTATTGCTCCCGGAGATGAAATTGTTTCGCTGAATGGAAACCCCCTCACCAGAGCAAATCTTTTGGAGCTGCTCGCCCTTCTCAGTAACGACGGTATAAAGGAAGTAAGCTTGGAAATTAAAAACGCTCAAGGAAGGCGAGTGTTCAATTTAAAGAAAGAAAAGCTACTGCCCGAGTTAATAAAATAGGTCCTTTTAAGCATCGTGAGGAAGCACAAATCGGACCTCAAAACCTGTCGAGGTCGTAGTACCGGACCAAGACCTGGCCTTTGTCGGGGATGTGAAATGCAGAAAGCCAACCTGAACGTGGTGTTGGCCGGCCTAGAACGCCGTCTCTAATCCTCCCCCCGCCACCTGCCAATAGGGCACCCACAGCAGGCCTGACCAGCGGACGTTGATATCCATCTTCTTGGGCCGAAGAACAACCTCCTGCAATTTTTCGTTTTCCGGATCAAAGGCGCGGGTCATCGTCTCCGCTTCCTGCTGGAGCTGCTTCTCCAACTCGGCCATCCGCTCCTGGGCCAGACGTTCCTGCTCTTGGGCCCGTTGGATGTCCTGTTTTTCGTAGTAGGTTCGGCTGGCGCTCCGGGCGGCGGTGGTGGCCCGGCCGATGCTGCTGGTCCTCCCTCCCCGTCCGAAGATGGCGCCCAGGATGGTGGCGCCCATGGAGATGGCCGTGTGGGCCACCTGCTCCTTGTACTGTTCCTGTTCCCTCTCCCGGCGGTGCTGGGCGGTCATCATCTGACGCTCCAAGCCGGATATCTTAGCCGCGTACTTTTCCCGCAGCTTGGCCAGCTCTTCGTCCCGGAGCTCGCGGGCCTTCTGGTCGAGTCGAATGCGGAAATCGCGCTCCGGCTCGCCCGGGTCGGAATTCATTTTCAGCAGAGCGCTTCGCCACACGCTCCAGCTAAAGGTTCGGGCCAGGAAATCCTTATAGTCCTGGTCGAGGCCTTTTAATCGGGGAGCAAACTTTTGAGGAACGGAAAGATAGCTCCCTTCCGAGCTGGGCGCGCGCAACGTTTCCTCGGGCTTGATCTCCAGCCGGACGGCCTGATCCCACAGAAGTCCCAAGAGGCCTTCCGTCAACTCGAGGTGGTGTCCTACAGAGTCGGTCTTAGCCAGGCCAAGCTTGTTATCCACCAGGGACACCTCGGCCCAAGCGGCCAGGGCTGGATGAAAAAGAAGACGGCCCGGAGCGGAAGGTTGGCGGCGGACGGGGAGGAAAAGCTGCTCTAGGCCGGGAGGAAGAACAGGTTTGGCTGAAGCAACCGCCGGTGCCTCCCGCGTCGCGGCGGGGGGGCCGGATACGGGCCGGGGGCCTGCTTCTTTTCCGCCTGTTTCAGCTTCTTTCCGACGGGGGTCCATCAGCAGCTTGATCTGGGCTCTGGTCAGCGGACCCCGCAGATAGGACAGGGCCCAGCGTGTCTGGAAGACCGACAATCCCTCCTCATGGACGTTATGTAAAAGAAATACCCTCTTGTTCAGCCCGGCGATCAGCCCCGACACCTTCTTGAGGTCCACTCCCTTTTCGCTTACGCCGGCCAGCCCGTCCAACAAACGGTTCTTATCGTTCTCTGTCTGCAAACGGCCGATGAACCAGGTCCCGGCGTTGGCCAAGCCCTTGTAGTCCAGGTCCACCGGATTCTGGGTAGACAGCACAACTCCCAGGCCAAAGGCCCGGGCCTGCTTGAGAAGCGTCAGGAGCGGCCGCTTGGAAGGGGGCTCGCTCACCGGCGGGAAAAAGCCGAAAATTTCGTCCATGTACAGAAGGGCGCGCAGGCTGGACGTCCCCGGTTGAGAACGGACCCAGCCCAGGACCTCGTTGAGGAGAAGCGTCACGAAGAACATCCGCTCCGAATCAGAAAGATGGGCGATGGAGAAAATGCTCAGTCGGGGTTTTCCCGAGGGGGTGTAGAGAAGCTGCCCCACATCCAGAGCATCGCCCGTCAGCCAGGCCTGGAAACCTGGAGCGGCCAAAAGGCCGTTGAGCCGAATGGCCAGCTTGTTCCGTTCAGCGGCCGGAAAGAACTGATCCAGGTCGAAGACGCCCACCTTCTGGAAGGGCGGAGACTGGATGCGCTGGATGAGAGCGGTCAGGTCCAGGTCCTGGCCCGCCCGCCAAGCCTGGTCCAGGATGTTGGACGTCAGGATGTGCTCTTTGCTCTGGAGCGGGTCGGCCCCCAGGCCCAGCAAACCCAGCAGCCCCGAGACGGTGGTGGCCACCCGGTCGCGCAAGAAATCGTCGTCCTGGAGGAGCTTAGCCGACGGAGCGGCAAAGGAGCGAAGGGCGGAGACCGGCAGTCCGGCATTGCTGCCGGGAGTATAGATCGACAGATCGACCGAATCCCTGAACAGCTTGAGCCGCGAGGCGTCCATGCCCCAGTCGGCAATCCCCTTCTTCCAAAGCTCGGCCTGCTGGGCGGCGAAGGCCTCGGCCGACAGCCCCAGCCTGGCCGCCTCGTCCTCGTCCACCCACGGCCGGAAATCCTCCGGTCTGAGGGACGGAAAAGTCAGCAGCAGGTTCCCCAGGTCGCCCTTGGGGTCGATGATGATGGCCGGCAGGCGGTCGATGGCCGCTTCCTCCAGCATCGAGATGCACAGGCCGGTCTTGCCGCTGCCGGTCATGCCCACACAAACGGCATGCGTCACCAGGTCTTTGGCGTCATACATCAAGGGCTGGTCGGAAACTTTCTGCTTGGCCGGGTCATAGACCCGCCCCATATAAAATACTCCCAGCTTCTCGATTAGGGCCATGGTTGCGCCTCCATTTGTCTTCTCTGTCCTTAAACAGTTTATATCATAGGATATTCATACCTTCAAAGAAAGGAGATAAGAAACGGCGGAATTTCCTTATTTGATCTTTGTTAGAGTGATTTTATACTTCAGCCATTCCTGGGCCTTGCCGGTCCTGGTGTAGCCGTTGGTCAAGGGCAGGACTTCCTTGCTTATTAAAATAAACAGGCTTTCGCCCCCGAATTCCAGCCGGTAGGGAATTTTTTTTAGGAAGGATTTCAGGGGTTTGCAAAAAACGCAGACTTTAGCCCAGTCTCTGGGCTGGGGCCATTTCAGCTGTACGCTGTGGTCGGTCACCTGTCCGTCAATGGGGAGCCCGTTGTATGACCCCTCGGATTCAAGACCCGGGCAAGGGACCGTTTCGCATTTATAGAGGTCGGTGCCGGTGAAGAAGAGCTTGGTCCAGCCCGTGTACTTGGTGACCGATCCGCTTTTATAGGTCCAGACAGACTTCGATTTTCGGACCACAAACTCCCCGATGAGCGAATGTCCGATTTCCACCCATATGGGCAGCTCCTTTTTTATGCCGTCTTTTTCCTGATATTGGATCGGGGGATTGCTTTTGTCCACCTGCCAGCCGTCGACCGTTACCCGCCAGCGCTCCTCCACGAAGGGCGCGAAGGCGATGGTCACCGTCGTCGTGCCCTGGAGGGCGTGGGCGTAGACAAGCCCGGGGCGGGAGGATGCAGTGTCCTGGGCCGAGAATTTATAGACTTTCTTGAGTTCCCCGACCCGCAGGCCCTCCATGATTTCTTCGGCTGTCGGCGCGCCCTGGCAGTGCATTATGCGCTGGGCCGGAAAATCTGCGCCCATTGGGCCGAATTGAAGCTTGTAGTTGAAGGGATCCCCCCTGCAAAAGCCTTTAGGGACGGCGGTTTTATTGATCGCCAATCGAGAAGAGTTTACCTTGCCTTCACTCTGTTCGCCGGGTCTGCCTTGGAACCTCAGCTGGGCATATTGGCTTTCGGAATCGGCCGGCAACGCTATAAACATCTCGTTCGTTAGATAGAACTTTTGTTTCTTGCGGCAGTAAGGTGAATCCAGACAGCAAACGATTTCGCCCATAACCGTCAGTTCAGTCGCGACGCGCCCGGGACACGGAGCATTACACGGCTCGGGTCCCCAGATTTCATACTGTTCCAGTTTCTTCTTTTGAAGCCCATCAAACCAGCCGTAATGGAGCATGAGACTGGCCGGATACTGTTCTTCCAGGGTGATGGTTATCTCGTCCGTTCCTGTGTTTGTATGTTCTGTGTCCGTCAGGCTCCATAGGATGTCGATGGTCAAAGGATAGCATTGGATGTAGGCCGGGTCTCTGGAGCCGAAGGTTTTCCTATAATCTGCGGATTCCATGATGAATTTTTTCATCTGTTTGATCTTGTAACAAGGGTCGTTGGACTGGTTGGCCCCGGAAAAATCCTGGCCGGCCGGGACCAGGGGGATGAAGAGCATGGAACAAACCGCCCCGATCATAAGGAGTTTTTTTATGGTCATGGCCTGCAGCCTCCCCACTTCAGGGATTTGCTTTTCGGCAGCGCCTGCTCGCGGGCGCGTCGTCGCCTTGATGATCCCATCCAACCATCGTGAGGAAGCATAAATCGGGCCTCAGAACCTGTCTAAGCCGCTTGGAGTTTCTGGCCGCAGCCCGGACAGAACTTGGCTCCCCTGCGGGAGATGGCTTTGCCGCAGCGCGGGCAGGCGGCTATACCCTCCGTCCCTTTCTTCTCTTTCTTTTTGAGACAGGAGGGACAGGCGTTGCTGCTCTGGTCGAAATGCGTCCGGCAAAAGGACTTGCCGCATTCGGGGCACAAGGCGAAACACTGGGAACAGCCTTTGACCCCGCACTCGGCGCAGACGGCCGCATGATCACGGCAGACGGGCTGTCGGTGGAAATGGCATAAATTCAAGCATTTAGGGCAGACGACTTCCCGACATATGGAACACAGGGTTGTTTCACACAACAGACAGAGCTCGGCGCCGCATGTCCGGCAGGTCACCATACAATCGGGACAGACACGATGGCCGTTCCGGCACTTTTTGAAACTCCGGCGGGGGACCTTTTGCCGACAGTTGGGGCAGGCCTCTGTCTCTTCCTCGGCTGCCTCCATCTTGGACGCCCGGTCGGCAGCAGGCTTGGCCGGAGGAACGGTCGGGCGAAATGCTTCCAGCGCCGCGATGGCCGCCGGCGGCGAGGCCGCCCGGCGGGCCGAGGCGCGGGGCACCGGGGAAGAGGCGGCCTCTTTCGCCAAATCCGCGGTATCCAGAGGAAATTCGGCCAGATGCTCGGCCGTCCACTTGGCTGCTTCTCCGTTCCGGGGACTCTTGATATTGTAAATCTGGTAGCAGAGCATCCGTCCGATGCGGACCACGACATCCACTAGGGACTCGCTGGCCGCCCATTTGTCGGTGATGCAGATCAGATGGGGGTCGATGTTGGGGTGGAAGGCCGGGGTGAGCATCCGGCAGATGGGCTCCTGGCTGGGATAGTCCAGGGTCATGATGATCTCGGCTGTATGTCGGTCTTTGGGAATCACTTGGCCGGTCTTCTGCTCGACTCCTTTAAGCCGATACTCCACCAGATATTTTTCCGGAGGGTCGCCTTCGGTCTTCACCAGGGAGATGGAGGGGTGCCCTTCCAGGAAAGCGGCGAGTTCCTGGTAGTCGTTGTACAGCCGCTTCAGTCTCATGTTCATATCCGTCCTCCTGAAGGCTCTCCGGCGACAGGCCTAGGCCGAGGCGATGATGATGCCCACCACTATAAGCAGGAAATAGAGGGCCGAAAGGCCCAGGCCGACCAAAGTCAACAAGCGGTGGACCGGCGCTTTGTCCTTCAGCACTTCGCTGTGGTTCTTGTACCACAATCCCCCGACGAGCAGGACGAGGGGGGCTAGAAAACCGAGAAGGCCGAGGGCGAAGATCCAGATGGCGCCTTTTTTCTCCGGAACATCTTCCTCCCGGAGAGCGGCCCGGCTGTCCTTGACCTCATCCAAAGTCTGGGGGACCTTGGTGTCGAAGCGCTCATGACAGTAGCGGCATAGAACAGCGGCCATGGCGATCGTTTCACCGCAGAAGGGACACGTCTTGGTGGTGGCTCCCCAATAGCGGCCTTGTTCCTCTTCGGTCAAGTCCCTCTTTTCCCGGCCGGGGAGCTGCCCGCACCCGGGCGTCCCGCAGCCGCCGTTGGCCTCCCAGCATTCCTGATGGTATTCGATTCGGCATTCCGGACAGACAGTGGTTGTCTCTTGGGCCTTCATCGGCCCCTTGCAGATGCCGCACTTCATGATCGCTCCTCTTCCGGCCATTTTTAGGCCAAGCGGGTGATGATCCTGGCCAGCCAGCCGGCCAGCAACACAGCGCTTAAAGCGGCGCGAGAATAGGCCACGGCCGCCGGCGCCCACCAGGCCCCGACCCCCTTCCTCCTGCGGTCAAGCAGGACGCCAAGCCCTGCCGCCGCATAGAAAACGGCAAAGGCCAGGGCTGGAATGGCGACCCAGTTGTATCGCCAGGCCTGGGCGAATCGGAAATGGGCTGCGCTGACAAATCCGCGGCTCAGCCCGCAGAAGGGACAATCCAGTCCGGTGACAGTCTGGAACCAGCAGGAGCCTGGAACGGTCTGTTGAAACGTGCCCAGCCCGAAAACGATATGTTCTCCCTCCAACCACAGGAAGGGCATGAGCAGGAGCAGCAGGCCGCTAGCCGCCGCGGCTGTCAAGGAGATGTCCCTCGGCCTGAACATCACTCTTCTCCCGGCGTAAATTCCTTACATGCGGGACAGGTTGATGATGAGCCCGAAGAGCCAGAACACGAGGTCAATGATGCCGATGACGAGCCCGGCCGTGGCCTTGCCCTTGCCCGTGTAACCCGGGTCGGCCTTGATGATGTTGAGCGCCTTGGAGGCCTTGGAAATGGCGATGGGCCCGAGAATGATGCCGAAACAGAAGATGCCGATGATGGAATAGATCAGGGCGTCGTTGGCCTCCTTGACTTCGCCCTTGGGCTGACCGGCTTCCAGGGTTGCTTTCAAGCTCTGGTCCAGGACTTGGCCGCAGAACCGGCATTTGACCGCCGATTTCTTGATCTTCTCCGCGCAAAAGGGGCAGGTTTTCAGCTCGTCGGTCTTGCATTCCGGAGAGAGGCAACCGCCGGCCTGTTCCTTGCATAGCGGATGGTAGTACTTGTTGCAGGTTTCGCACTGGAGGATCTCCTCCCCGACCCCAAACTTCCTGCCGCAAAGGGCGCAGGCGCTCTCCTGGGCGATCCTCGGGTTGGCCTTCAGGGTGGCGAAGCGAGGGCCGGCCGCCTCCACGCTCTTTTCCGCCGGCCGGGGAGTCGCCTCCGCTGCGCCCAGCTTGCCCCCGCACTTCTGGCAGAAGTTGGCCTTGTCCTCATTCACCGTGCCGCACATTGAACATGTTTTCATGGATCACCCTCCTTCTGGATTTCAGGCTTCAGGCTTAGGCCTTGACCGCTTTTCCTTTCTTTTCTTTCTCGGAATAAACAAACAGGGCGCTCCCGATCCGGATCTGGTCGCCGTTCACCAGCCGCTTTTTCTTGACCCTCACGTTGTTGACATAGGTCCCCGACCTGGTGCCCTTGTCCTCCAGCTCATATCCATCCCGGACGAGGTGGATGGCGGCATGCACCTCCTCGACGTCCGGGTCCTTGAAGAGATAGACGTCGCAGCGCGGGCTGGAGCCGATGAGGGTCGGATTGCGGTAGATGATAAACTGCTTGCCCTTGAGCGGCCCGGCCGTCATCAACAGCCAGGCTTCTTTGGCCAGTGTTTCGACCAGCCCGATCATCAGCCCGGCGAAGGCGCCCACCAAGGCAAAGCCGACGGCCCGGCTCAGGTCGGCCTCCTTGGTCAGGCTCCCCCCGGAGATAAGGAAAAAAATCGGGTCAAAAAGCAGCCCGCCGATGGCGCCGCCGATCATGCCGCCCACGAAACCGTTCATGGCCATTTTTTTGGATTTAAGGGCGATGCCGGGGCCCAGGCCCACGGCCATAAACAGCAGAGTCCAGGCGATGCTTCGCCAGATCATCTGCAGCAGGAACCCGGAAAAATGATGAGTCGGATCGCTGGCAGCGTGCTCCCCCACGATGGCCACTCCCACCAGGGCCACCAGCATCATGACCAGTCCGGCCACGATGGCCGAGGCCAGGCCGCCGCCCACGCCGATGCCCAGGCCGATCAGCCCGGAGCGCGCCGCCCGGCTGTAGTTGCGGGCCAGGATGCCCTCCACCGCCCCGATCATCAGGCCGGCTATCCCGCCCACAGAAATGAGCATGAGAAAAGCGATCCCCGCCTGCTTGTTGTTGATGATATCTTCGTCCTTGAAAAAAGGCTCCACAATGGCCCAGGCGATGAAGGCGCCGATCAGGCCGGCCATCATCAGGTAGAACCAATTGCGATGGATGAACCCGGTCTTGGCCGGTCCGGCGGCCACGGCCGGCGCTCCGGCCCGCCAGGCGTTCTCCTCGACCTGCCGGGCCAGGACTTCATCGACCCGGGGATCTTTGAGTTCCTCGTAGGTAATGCGGATCTTATCAGGCATGCGAGATCCTCCCTTATCGTTGATCATTCCCTTCGGGTCCCAAACGGCCCCTCATTCCCTCCGGCCTCATTCGGGCAACCTCAAAACCAGATAGGGTTTGAGCTGGGCGGGGTCGGCCATCCGGTCCCGGTTGGCGCTGTAAATGTCCTGCCAGCGGCCGGCCTGGCCGTAAACCTTCAGGGCAATGGAAATCAACGTCTCGCCAGTCTCGGTCACATACTCATGGGTCACCTGGAGGCCGCTGGTGTCCACCGACTGTATGCCCTCCTGGGACCTTAAGATCTTGGAGACAATCTCCTTCTGGGCATAGGTCAGGGTTTGACCTTCGCACCAGACGAAGGGCCCCAAGCGCATCAAGCGCACCTCCAGGCCGGCCAGCCGTTTATCCTCCTTCAAGCGGAGGAGCAGGTCGTCCGCGGGAAGCGGCAGGGGGATGTTCTGCTTGGCCGCCATTTCTTGGAGCGCGGCCAGCTGTCGAAAATAGCGCTGGGACTGAAGCAGGCTGGCCAGCAGCAGCACCGCCAGGAGCAGGATGGCCAGAAGGAACGGCACCAGCCGCACCCCTTTGCGCTGGGACCTGGGCAGCGCGTCGCGGATCTCTTCCATATTCCTCTTCAACCCGGCCCGCAAGGCGGCCAGGTCCGCCGAATGGACTTTTTTCTCCCCGCCGATCCAATACTGCCGCATGCGGGCCGGTTTGCCCTGCTGCCAGATGAAGAAACCGTCCTCCTCGGCCAGCGGGTCGATGACAAAGGCCACCTGCCAGGGCTGGGGGAAAAAATTGGCCTGGATGAACTCATCCTGAGATGACAGGAACACTCCGTAGCCCGGATGGGAATGATACCAGCCGACGATCTTCCGGCCGGGATACTGGGCGTCCAGGACCGAGTTGATGTGCTCCCAGGTCTGGTGGGTGAAGGTCACCTGTCCGGCCTTGGTCTCGGCGTGTTCGCCCCGGATGACATCGCTAATCTCCAGGTGAGGGCCCTGCTTATCCCGGGACACCTGGCCCACCAGGACGCCGCAGACCTCGATCCGGGTGTTCTCCCGGGCGTGGAGTCGAACGGCCTCATGGCCCTGGGGCGAAAAGGTCACCCGGAAAGGCGGCTCGGCTTCCAGGGCAAACGTTTTTTCCGGCAATTCTTTCAAGGAGATTTGAGAAATATCCGTCTTGATCTGGTTCGGGTTGGTTTGGCTCATGGCCTGTCCCTCGTTTCGAGATCGTCCGCATTCCCCACCGGGCCCAGAACGTCCGGGGCGTCCGCGTCAAAAAGATAGAAGCGCTCTTCTAATCCTTTCCGGCCGATGACGATGTCGAAGGGCGGCAGCCCAATGTCGGTCAGCGTCCTGTCCAAGAAATCCTCCTGACCGCTGATGCTGTGCAGGAGCTTCGGGTTGCGGACCAGGCCGCAAGAGGGGCAGGCCGCTTCCTGCTCCATCACGCGGGGGAGCTGACGGAAGACGGGCTGGGATGTCCGACAAGGCTCGCATTCCAGGCTGAGGACGATATCCCGGCCCAGATCGATGACCGCTTCCGGGCCGAGTTCGGCGCGGGCGATCGATAGGAGTTCGGCCGGCGTTGTTTGGGAAGCGCGGCGTCCCAGCCTGGAAAGGGGGCCGAACGGCTCGTGGCTGAAGCAGTCCGGTTTGCGTTCGTAGCCAACCACATAGGATTCATGGGTCAGCCCGTTGAACAAGAAGGCCCGACCTTCGAGCACGGGCAGCCCGTGAAGGAATTTGACCGCTTCCTGACATTGGATGCCGGCGATGACCGAGGCCGAAGTGGGTGTCGTCGGAACGCGGCCCAGGAGCATATCCTCCCGGCTCAAGAAATTGCAGGACCTCCTGGCTTTGAGGATGTCCCAGTCCACCTGGCCCAGAGTGCATTCGTAACAGGGCCCGGACGATGGCCGAAAAACGCGGGCCAGGCCGTTCAGCTGCTCAATGGCGCCGTCAATCCAGACCCGGCCGACCTTTGAGCAGCTCCGGTTGACGAACAGGCGAGCTTCCCGGTTGTCCAGGCCGGCCAGGACCACGTCCGCCCAGAGGAACACTCCCAGCCCCACATCGGTCATGACATTGCCCTGCAGCCACTGGACCCGGGCCGAAGGCCATATTTTCTGAACCGCCTGAGCCGCCACTTCCGCCTTGGGGCGGCCGTTGTCCTCTTCCCGAAATAGAACGGACCGCGACAGGTTGGAGTATTCGATGGCGTCCAAGTCGACGACCAAAATCCGTCCGACGCCCAGGAGGGCCAGGTTCTTCAGGATCTCGTTCCCCAGGGCGCCGGCGCCGATGACCAGCACCCGGGCCCGGCCGAGCCGTTCCTGCTCCCACCATTGAATAAGCCGAAAGCGGGCGAAACGGTCCCGGTCTTCAACCTGGCTCTGGTCAAAATGAAGGATCTTGCTCACTCAGACTAGGCCGCCGGCTGTGATTTCGGGGATAAGCCTCAGGACATCGCCGTCTCGGACCTCGGATTGGGCCAGGCTCTGGTCATCCAATAGTTGTTTCTGAGAGCTGAGGTGGTGCAGCTTATAGCTGAGCAATTGCCCGCCCGTGGCATCGAAGCGCGGATAGGCTAGCCTGTCGATGATCAGGACGAGCAGTCGGTTAACGGCCACATCATCCGGCACCTCGACTCGATCGGACTTATTCCCAAAAAGGTCGCGGACCTCGATAGTGATGTAAGACAACGTCGCCCCTCCCTTCAGTGAGGTTGCATAAAAGTCAAGCCCCTAAACAAAATTCGGAAGTGCGATTATATCTTTTCCTCCTCAAAAGTCAATGCATCAGGAGTTTTTGATCTCCTCCAGGATGTTGATGTTTCTCTCCTTGAGGTCGGCTATGAACGTATCGTACAGGGGCCCGGTGATGGCGTCCTCCGGAGCGACGATGCCGCGGGCCTTAATCCGGCCGTCGGCGATGTAGCGGGCGGCCAGGGCCACCGGGAAGCCGGTCACCCGGGCCATGGACGATAGGCCCGTTTTCGGGTCGGCTGTGTCCCACATGAAGTATTCGATCTTCATGGGCCGGCCGTTCTTTTTGCCCAGCACGGTGTTGTACATGACACAGACGTCGGTGTCGCCTTTTTGGGGCGCCAGGCGGGGGCGGATCAGCGCCAGCAAAAATTCGCGGGGAACGACCTTGTGGTTTTGGAACAGCACCGGCTCGATGTCCAGAAGACCGCACTCCTTCAGGGTGTCCACGCCGTCGTAGTGGCCCGGCCAGCGGACGGTCTTTTCGCTGAACTCCTTGAGGCCCGGCCGAGTGAAGATGAAGCTGGGCATGCCGGGGGTCACGGCGCAGACCAGCTCCTCATCTTGGCCGAATTTATTGAAGCGGAAACGCTCCCGGTCGGTCAGGGCCGCAACTTCGACCACCCGTCCGTTCTTGATCACGTTCAGCTTGACCATGTATTCCCGCAGGACGTGCTCAAACGCCCAGGTGATCATATAGCGCAAGGGGTGCCGCTGGGCGGCCTGCTTGTTGGGGATACCTCCCACTCGGGCGATGACCGTCTCGGTCTCGTCAAGTTTCCGCATCCCTTGGCCCACGGTGACATTGCTGATGCCCGGGGCAAAGCCCATGCCGTCCAGGAAAGTGGCCTTGGTCTTGAGGGCCGTCTCATGGAGCCAATCGCCGTAATCGTTCAGGCTCATCCCCTTCTTGAGCTTCAGGCCTTCAATTTCGTAGGCATCCGGCCGGAGGTGATACTCCTCCAGCATGTCCACAATGTGGAAACCGCATTCCACGGCGCTTTCGATGAGCCGATAGCTGGTGCGCCGGTCGGGCAGGGCGATCACGCCCACGTCGTACTTCCCCATCAAGCTTTTGGTCAAAGCCTTGTCCATGATGTCCAGGACATGGATTTTGACCTTGGGGCTGCCGACCCACTTGGCCGTTCCAGCCAGAAGATTTCGCCTCCGGCCCACAATCCCAATCTGCTCCACCTTGGCGTCCTGGGCCAGGTCGTAAGCCACGGCCCTTCCGATCGCCCCGGAACCTCCGAAAACAAGAATTTTCATAGATCACAACTCCTTTTGGAACTTAAGAGAAAAATCTATTAGAACCGGAAAATGAACCCGGCTCGGGCGGCAAAACCCGAAAAATCGATCTTCGCCTCATGCACGTTAGAAATGCTGGGACCGGACGGTGCTGTGTCACTGATCTGGATAAGCGAAAAAGTCCCAAGGGCGGGGTCGGTTGCCTTAGAAAAGTAGAGTTTGCCGGATTCAGTACTTACTGTCCCGATGGTGGCTATCGAAACGGCAACTGTGCCTTCAAAACCGCTGATCACAGCATAGCGGGCCAGCCCCTCCAGAACCAAGCCGAAGTTGGGGCCGAAGTTGAGTTCAAACCCAAGACCCCCGTGGAAGCCGATGCCCTTCCCGTCCGCTTCATTATCAAATTGCACCCAATCCGGACCTTCTTCTATTCTAAAGATGTCCTCATATTTGGCCAGATAGTATCCCGCTCCTCCCTGAAGAACAAGGTTGGCCGAAGCTCCCATGGGCAGAGAAATGTATAGGCTGGCCCGGATGGGGATGGCGCTTACCTTAGGTTTGGTCGAAAGATTGGCCGAATCGCCGGGTTTGGTAAGGTTGATAGTGGAACTGCTGGAGGATTGCAGATACCCTCCCCCGAACCCCACTCCGATGTTGGGCGTAAAATAAATAATCAGGTCGCCGCCCGCATCCAGGCCGTAGTGAAAGGGCTTATATCCGCCGGAGATGGAGTATCCTCCATAGGTATGAGCTTCTGCCGCCCAGGCGTCCAGGTAGCCTTTGTTCCCTTCGTTGCCCTCCCCGCCCAGCAGATAGCCGTAGCCTCCGTAAAACTTCAGCCCGACGCGGAGTTGGGCCTGGGCCGGCCAGCTCAATCCAAAGGCCAAGGCCAAGGCCAACACCACCATTCCAACTCTTCGACGCATGCGCATTTTGCCTCTCCTTGAATGAAAATCAAACTTTTGTTTATTTTATCATCAATTCCTATTGCCTGTCATGCGTTCATTCTCGCCCCGATTTCCCGGGCTATGACCCCGGCCGGACAGAAAAGCCTGGGGGCTGAGGGCGCCGCCCCTTAATGGGCATCCGGCTCGGCGTGGATGAGAACGCGTTCCAGTGAGGGAATCTTTTTTTTCAGGCCTTCCTCGATGCGGGTAGTGATGGCATGAACCTGAACGATGGACAAATTCGAGCTAAAGGAGCAATGGAGCGAGACCAGGAACCGGGAGCCCTGGCGGTGGACGGAGACCTCCTGGCAGCAGTCCCGGCCGCCGATCCGGTCGGTCAATTTTCTGACCTGATTTACCAGAGCACGCTCTTGGGTGGTTACGTCCTGGCCGTCGCCCATCCCTGTCCCCCTGGATTCGATATGCGTGTTCACCTGGGTGATCTCCGGCATATCGGCCCGCAGGTCCCGCTCGATGTGGCTGGCCAGGTCATGGGCCTGCTGGAGCGACAGGTGGTCGTCCACTTCCAAGTGGAGGTCGACGATGACCTGACCCTTGTCCTCATGGAGGCTGATGTTGTGCACGCCCAACTGGTTCCGATTGGCCACGGCCCGGATGCGCTTGGCCATGCTCTCCCGCTCGGCCTCCCGTGGGTCGGTATGGATAACGATATCGGCACCGGCCGAAATCTTCTGCACTTCGGCTTCCACGGCCTCGGCAATGGCATGGGTTCGCTCTATGGACAGGTTGCGGTCCACTTCAACGTTCATGTCCACGAAGACGCGCGGCCCCGAGCGCCTGACCCGGACCTTGGATACGTTCAGCACACCTTCAATCCGGGCGGCCGCTTCGGAGAACTTCTGGACCAAGCCTTCAGGCGCCCGGTCGAGAAGGACATCGACGGTCCGCCGCCCCAGCTTGTAGCTGACGAACAGGACAATGAAGGCCACGGCCAGGGCGGCCACGACGTCGGCCTTTCCCAGAAGGCCGGCCGCGCCCTTGAATATGTTCTGTCCCAGCCAGACCATGGCCAGCCCGATGATGACCACCAGGGAGCTCCAGATGTCCGTGGAGAAATGAAGAGCGTCGGCCTCCAGGGCCTGGCTGTGATACTTGCGGGCGGCATGGGCCAGCATCCGGGAGCGGTTGATATCGACCCCGATGGAGACGGCCATGACCAGGAAAGCCCACAGGCTGGGGTCGATCTCCCGGTAATGGAAAAACATGCGCTGGACGGCCTCATAGACGATCCAGGCGCAGGTGAGGAAGAGGAGGCCCGTTTCGACCAGGGCCGAAAAGTTTTCAATCTTGCCGTGGCCATAGGGATGCTCGCGGTCGGCCGGCTTATCGGAATAGCGTACGGCCAGCAAGGTGATGAGCGCGGCGACCAGGTCCAGGCCGGAATGGGCGGCTTCGGCCAGGATGCCCAGGCTCTGGGTCATGAGGCCGATGACCAGCTTGAAAGAGGTAAGAAATAGAGCGGCGCCCACAGAGATGGCCGCCACGTTTCTCTTTTCTTTTTCTGCAATATCCATCGAGATTAATATCTTACTATTCCGCCGTTCTGCGCGCAATGCAGCGGGCCGGCCGAGATTGCCGGCGATACATTAAAGATTCCCTTTAGGGCTGACCTAGACAAAAAAAGGGGCGAGCCCAAGCCCGCCCCTTTTTTAATTGCCTTATCGCCCGCAGATCTCAGCGCTCTTCGCCGTTGGCGCCTTTCACCATCTGGTAGGGCTCAAAACGGCCGCCCAGATATTTGGCCAGGAATTCATCCACATATCCTGTGAAATCGAGGTTGTTTTCCGGCCGGGCGAAGCCGTGGCCTTCGTCGGTATAAACGATGTATTTGACCGGCAATTTCCGGCCGCGCATGGCCTCTACGATTTGATCTGATTCGCGGATATTGACCCGGGGGTCGTTTTTGCCCTGGCCGATGAGCAGCGGCGCGCGGATGGCATCGATATGGAAAAGGGGCGAAATCGTCTGGTTGAAAACCTCATCCTTTTCCACGTCTCCGACCCGAAGCATGAACATTTTTTTCAGGGGGGCCCAGTAGGGAGGGATGGATTGCAGGAGGGTCTTGATGTTGGAAGGGCCGACGATGTCCACTCCGCAGCAGTAGAGCTCCGGGGTGAAGGTCAGGCCGGCCAGGGTGGCATACCCGCCGTAGGAGCCGCCCATGATGGCCACCTTGCCGGCATCGGCGTAGCCTTGCTTGATGGCCCATTTCACCGCGTCGGTCAGGTCATGCTGCATTTTGCCCACTCCCCATTCCCGGTCGCCGGCGTTGAGGAATTTCTTGCCGAAGCCGGCCGAGCCCCGGAAATTGACCTGGAGCACGGCATAGCCGCGGTTGGCCAGGAATTGAACAAAGCCGTCATAGCCCCAGGAGTCCCGGCCCCAGGGACCGCCGTG
>Ga0315293_10000743_pt1 | contig 30740 bp, 33 predicted proteins | sample YL17G13_20_MG_FD_203071 | JGI IMG/M metagenome (GOLD analysis project Ga0315293, IMG submission 203071) | Sediment microbial communities from Yellowstone Lake, YNP, Wyoming, USA - YL17G13_20 | ecosystem: Environmental > Aquatic > Freshwater > Lake > Sediment | place: USA: Wyoming | collected... | reverse complement strand
AGAAGGAGAAACCCTCGCGCACCGCCACGCCGTACGCCGCGAGCACGCGCGCCCGCCCGGCCAGCGCCGCAACCAGCATGAGCAGTGTGGAGCGCGGCAGGTGGAAGTTCGTGAGCAGCGCCCCCGTCGCGCGGAAGCGGTAGCCGGGCAGGATGAATAGGTCGGCCCGGCCGAGCCCCGGCAGCACGCGCCCGCACCCCACCTGGAGGGCATGCTCCAGCGCCCGGCACGCGGTCGTGCCGACGCACACCACGCGCCGGCCCCCCGCGAGCGCCCGGTTCAGCGCCGTTGCAGCCGCGCGGGGAATCTCGTAATCCTCGGGTTCCAGCCTGTGTTCCAGGGGATCCTCCGCCTGCACCGGCCGGAACGTCCCCGGCCCCACGTGCAGGGTCAGGCGGGCGACCTCGACCGCGCGCTCCCCCACCGCCGCCAGAAGCTCGGGGGTGAAGTGGAGGCCCGCGGTTGGGGCCGCGACGGCGCGGCCGGTGCGCGCGTACACGGTCTGGTATCGCAGGCGATCGGCCTCGCTGGGACCGTGCTCGCGCCGGATGTACGGCGGCAGCGGCACCTCGCCGACCGCGGCAAGTGAGGCTTCATCCAGCGGGGGATCGAACTCCACGCGCCACGTACCCTCGGCCATGCGCTCCCGCGGAACGGCGGTCCCACGGGCAAGCGCCAGCGGAACGTCGGCTCGCAGCCGCTTGGCGGGGCGCGCCATCGCCTCCCATGCGGAGCCCCCCAGCGGGCGAACGAGCAGCAGCTCCGCCTCGCCGCCCCCCGGCCGGTGAGCGCGCAGACGCGCCGGGATCACCCGCACCTCGTTGAGCAGCAGCAGGTCGCCGGGGTCCAGCAGCGAGGGCAGCGCGGAGATCCGCGTGAGGCTCACGTCTCCGCTCGCCCGGTCCAGCACCAGCAGGCGCGAGGCGCCGCGCGGCCGCGCCGCCTGGGCGACCAGACCCTCGGGAAGCGTGTACTCGAAATCCGCCGTCCGCACGCCGACATCCTACCGCTCACGCGAGGCGTGGAGGCGTGAAGCCAGAACACTGCGGACACGTCTCGAACAACCTCCAGACTTAGGCGGGCGGCCGCTACTTCGCTCTCTCGATGAAGCGGCCGTCGCGGGTGTCCACCTTCACCCGCTCCCCGGCGGAGAGGTACGGCGGAACCAGGATCTCGATCCCGGTCTCCAGCCGCGCGGGCTTGAGCTGCGCCTGCGCGGTCGCACCCTTGAGGGCCGGCGCGGTGTCCACCACGAGCAGCTCCACGGTCACGGGCAGCTCGACGGTGAGCACCTGTCCGTTGTAGAGGAGGGAGCGCAGCTCGAGCCCATCGGTCAGGTAGCCGGCCGCTTCGCCGAGCACCTTTGAGGAGAGCGCGAACTGCTCGAAGCTGGACAGGTCCATGAACACGAACTCCTCGACCTGGCGGTAGAGGAACTGGACGGGCCGTTTCTCACAGTCGGCGGTCGCGACCGTCTCGTTGCCTCGCAGCGTCTTCGCGAGCGTCTGGCCGGTGCGCAGGTTGCGCGCCTTGATCTTGACCAGCAGGCTCGCCCCGCGCGCGCTGGGAGTCTGGACGGTGACCTCGGTGACCTCCCACGGCGCGCCGTCCAGGTCGAGGATCTCGCCGCGCTTGATCTCGGTGGCGCCGATCATGCCTTCCTTCTCCGGCCCGCGGCGCGTCCGCCGCCCTTCCCCGCGAGCCTGGCGAGCTCGCCGTGCCGGACGCAGCCGACCAGGTGATCGTTCACGAGGCCGCACGCCTGCATGTGCGAGTAGACGATCGTGGGCCCGACGAACCGGAAGCCCCGCCTGACGAGCTCCTTCGAGAGCGCCTCCGACTCGCGCGTCCGGGCCGGGATCTCCTTGAGCGACCTCCAGGCGTTCACAAGTGTCTTGCCGCCCAGGAACGACCAGATGAAAGCGTCGAAGGAGCCGAACTCCTCCCGGACCCCGAGAAAGGCCCGGGCGTTGCCGACCGTCGAGGTGACCTTGGCCCGGTTGCGAATGATGCCGGGGTCGGCGAGGAGCTTCTCGATCCGAGCCGGTGAAAAGCGCGCCACCTTCTCGGGGTCGAAACCGGCGAAGGCGCGCCTGTACCCCTCACGTCGCTGCAGGACCGTCCGCCACGACAGCCCCGCCTGCGCCCCTTCCAGGACCAGGAACTCGAAGTGCCGGCGATCGTCGTGAACGGGGACGCCCCACTCGGTGTCGTGGTACGCCTCCATCAGGGGGTCGGGGGCTCCAAGCCAGCAACGTCTCCGTGCCTCGTGCATGCCGAAACGATACCAGACGCGGCTTGGCCTTTCGCCAGGCGCTTGACACTTCCCAGGCGCTCCCGGATGATTTTAGACCCTCGCCACGTTACGCACTGGCGAAGGCTCGGTGCACACGACCCGCGCAGAGGGGGAACGGCATGGACCAGCTTGTTGACCTGATCAGCCGCTACGGGCTGCTCTTCGTGTTCGTCAACGTCCTGCTGGAGCAGGCCGGGCTGCCGATCCCGGCACTCCCGACCCTCGTGCTCGCCGGCGCACTGGCGGCGGACGGGAAGCTGTCGGCACCGCTGATTCTCGTCGTCGCCGTCGCTGCCTCGTTCATCGCGGACTACCCCTGGTACCTCGCCGGCCGGCGGCTCGGATACAGGGCGCTGCGGACCGTGTGCCGGGTGTCGGTCTCGCCCGAGTCGTGCGTCCGCCAGACCGAAGCGGTCTTCGAGCGCTACGGGCTGCTCTCGCTGGTCGTAGCCAAGTTCATCCCCGGGTACTCCACGGTGGCTCCGGTGCTTGCCGGGATCCTGGGCACGCGGCCGCTTTCGTTCGTCCTCTACAACGCGGCCGGGGCAGCGGTATGGGCGGGGTCCGCAGTCGCAGGGGGCGTCATTTTTCACCGCGTGGTGGACCGCGTGGTTGCCGCTCTCGACGGCCTTGGCGCCTGGGGCCTGGCCCTCCTGGCGCTCGGGCTCGTCCTGTACCTGTTGATCCGTTGGGCCCGCCTGGTCCAGTTCCAGCGGGTTCTGAGGATCGCGCGCATTTCGGTGGAGGAGCTCAGGCGCCTGCTGACCGAAGGACACAACCCGCTCATCCTCGACGTGCGGACCAGCCTCTCCTACCGCTACGACCCGCGCACCATCCCGGGCGCAATCCGCTTCCACCTCGACGATCTCGACAAGAAGCTTGCGGGTATCCCGAAGGAACAGGAGATCATCCTCTACTGCACGTGACCCAACGAGGCGACGGCGGCCCGGGTGGCTGCCAAGCTCAAGGAGAGAGGGTTCCAGCGCATCCGCCCGCTGCAGGGCGGCTTCCAGGCGTGGGTCTCGGCCGGTTTCGAAGTGCAGGACGGGTCTCTGGCCCCCGGGCGCCCCGCGACGGCGTAGAATCGCCGCTGCGGGAGCCACTCCCCGGACCGGCCACGACTTGGAGGAACGCGGTGCGAAGGACAACCCCCCAGGAACTGTTTGTGAAACCATTCACGATCCTCGACCAGCAGTGGGCGCTGCTGGTGGCGGGCAGCAAGCACCCCAACCCGATGACCGTCTCGTGGGGAGGGCTCGGAACGCTCTGGGACCGTCCGGTCGCGACGGTCTACGTGCGCCCTACCCGCTTCACGTTCTCGTTGCTCGGCGCGGAGCCGTTCTTCACGCTCAACTTTCTGCCCGATCCGTACCGCGCGGCGCTCGACCTCTGCGGCTCGACCTCCGGGCGCGACACCGACAAGTGGCGGGAGGCCAACCTGAGGCGGGTGCCGGGCGAGACGGTCCCCGTGCCGCGTGTGGCCGAGGCGGAGCTGGCGCTGGAGTGCCGGGTGCTGGCCACGCTGGACATCGATCCGGCGCGCTTCCTCGAGCCGGCGATCCAGGAGCTGTACCCGAAGAAGGACTACCACCGGGTGTTCCTGGGCGAGGTGCTGATGGCGTTCGCCGCCGAGAGGTACCTGCCGCAGAGCGACTAGCGGGCGCCCGGGCTCACGCCCCGCGTGCCCGCCTCCTCCGGCTCACGACGGCGCAGGTAGCGGCGCCGACCAGGCCGCCAACCAGACCGAGAGGCGCGACAACGACCGCGATCAGGAAGAAGACCGGCTCCTCCGCGTGCATGAGCGCGGCGAGGCAGTTGTGCACGACCACGCTCACGGGGATGGCGACTGCGGAGATCAGAGCCAGGGTCAGGAACCTCCTCGTCATCCCACCGGCCTCCGTGTGCCGGAACCCATCCTAGACGAGGCGCATGCCAGCCGCCAACCGCACTGGACCTGGGCTCGCCGGTCTGGTACCACTGGTGCCGGAGCCTCGAAACAGGTGGTGGATCCGACCACCCCCGCGCGGGTGCTGCTGCTCACCGGCCTTCCTGGCGTGGGCAAGACCACCCTCATGCGCGCCGTGCCCGCGCTGCTGCCCGGCTCACGTCTTTCCGGCTTCACGACCGAGGAGATCCGTGAGGCAGGCCGCCGCCTCGGGTTCCGAGGAACCACCCTCGACGGCCACGAGACCGTTATCGCGCACGTCTCGTTCCCGGGCCCGGCAAGGGTCGGCAAGTACGGTGTGGACGTGCGCGCGATCGACGAGCTCGCCCTGGCCCTCGACCCGCAGCGGGGGGCGGACACGTACCTGGTGGACGAGGTCGGAAAGATGGAGTGCCTCTCTTCCGCGTTTGTCGCCGCGGTTCGCACGCTGCTCGCGGCCCGCGCCCGTCTGGTGGCTACCGTCGCCGCGCGCGGCGGCGGCCTGATCGCCGAGGTCAAGGCCCACCCGGGCGCCGTTCTCTGGCAGGTCACGCACGCCAACCGGTCGTCCCTGCCGGCGGAGGTCGCGGCCTGGGCGAGGGCCGCCCGCTAGTACGCGTCGCTCAGCACGTGCGGGTTGCTGATGTGCACCCTGGACAGCCCCTCCCCCTCCGCAGCCGCCTTGCACGCCAGGGCATGCCCGCGCGAAGTGGCGGGAAGGTCCGCCATCGCGAACGCCGGGTGGAACGCCAGCAGGCTGTACGGGATCGCGGGGTCGAGCGAGGCGATGAACCGAGCGATCGCGCGCACCTCCTCCTCGTCCACGTACCCCGGGACGAGCAGCGTGCTGGCCACCAGCAACGGTGGCTCCGAGCGGGCCTCCGCGAGGCGCGCCACGCGCGCGAAGTTCTCCAGGGTGCGCCGGTTGCTCGCCCCGGTCAGCGCGAGGTGCAGCCCCTCGTCGGAGGCCTTCAGGTCGAACTTTACGCACCCCCCCGAGATCAGCGAGAGCCTCGCCATCTCGTACAGCAGGACTGGGTCCATGGCGCCGTTGGTCTCCCAGCAGATGCGCAGGATCTCGCCGTCCCTGGTCGCGAGCGCCCTGCGCGCGGCGCGCAGCGCGTGGGGAAGCTGCGGCGTCGGGTCCCCGCCGAAGAAGCAGACGCACGAGGTGCGCTCGTCCACGTGGTCGGCGAGCTCCTCCGCGCTCGTTCGGTACGCGTTCAGGTCGGCGTTGCGGAAGTGCCAGTTCTGGCAGAACAGGCAGTCGAACGTGCAGCTCTCGTAGAACACCGCCAGGTTCCGGTACCCGGTCTCGGGGCCGTCCCGGTGGGCGAAGCGCGGGAAACCCGCGCCCGACCCGCCGGGGCACACCCAGTCCGCGACGCAGTTGGTTGGCAGCGGGTCGTGGTACCAGGTGAGGGCCCCGCGCGCCGCACCGCGCAAGCCTCCCGCGACGTTCTCCCTGCTCCCGCAGTAACCTCGCCCCCCGTCAGGGATCCGGCACGCGTTGGCGCAGCCGCGGCAGGCGACCCCGGCGGCGTCGTCCGGGGGGCGCACGGGCAGGTCGAAGGCATCCCGGGTCTGGTAGTGGAAAGCCGCGACGTGCTCTCGCACCGAGGGGAAGCGCTCCCGTGCGCACCGTCCGCACACGCCCAGCGCCGCCGCGATCAGCGGCGAGCCGTCGCCACAGGCGATGCACCGCCCCATGACGTCACGCCGGACTGCCCGCCCGCGCCGCGCCGAACCTCCCGGGGACCGCTGCGCCGCAACCCGGGCAGCGGCCGCCGGAGAGCCTGAACTCCACGATCGCGGGGCCGACCCTGCGGATCAGCAGCTCCCCGCACGCCGCGCAGTGGGTGTTCTCGGCGCCGTGGCCGGAGACGTTGCCCAGGTACACGTAGGAGAGCCCGGCGGCGAGGCCGATCTCGCGGGCCCGCTCGAGCGTCGAGACGGGTGTTGCCTCCAGGTGCGCCAGGCGCAGGCGCGGCACGAAGCGCGTCACGTGCCAGGGGGTCTGCGGGCCAAGCTCTCTGCGGATCCAGGAGGCGATCCCGGAGAGCTGCTCCTCGTCGTCGTTGAAGCCGGGCGTCACGTTGGTCACCACCTCCACCCAGGCGCCCCAGCGGTGCGCGGCCCGGCTGGTCGCCGAGAGGATCCCGGAGAAGTCCGTCAGGTGCGCGAGCCTGCGGTAGAGCTTCGACGTGAACCCCTTGAGGTCCACGCGGAAGGAGTCGAGCCACGGTCCGAGGAGGTCGAGCGCCTCGGGGGTGATCGAGCCGTTGGTCACCAGGTTGGTGAGCAGCCCGACCTCGCGAGCCGCCCGCGCGCCCTCCAGGACGTACTCGAACCACAGCGTCGGCTCGTTGTAGGTCCAGGAGATGCCGAGGCAGCGGTGTTCGCGGGCCAGGGTCACCACCTGCCGGGGTGCGAGGAACCCGGTCTCCTGGAGCTTCACGGTCCCCGGGGTGCGATGGCTGGCGCGGTCGAGGGCGTGTGCGATGTCCCAGTTCTGGCAGCCGGGGCAACGGAAGTTGCACCCCAGGGAGCCGAGCGAGAGCCAGCGGCTGCCGGGGTAGAAGTGGAAGAGCGGTTTCTTCTCGATGGGAGAGACGGCGAGGGACGCCACCTTGCCGTAGATCAGGGAGAACACCCTGCCCTTGCGGTTGACCCGCGTCCCGCACCAACCCCTCTTCCCGTCGGCGATCTCGCAGCGCCGCAGGCAGACATCGCAGCGCGCCCGCCCTCCCGGGAGGGACTCCCAGAGCAGGGCGGGGTGCCCGGCCGGCACAGCGAGACGCTCGGCCGTCGCCATGGTGGTGGTCTCCCTGCAACAAATCTAGGTTCTGACCCGGCGCCGAGCAAGCGTTTTGGCCGCCTGACCTTCCCGGATCCGGCGCGGTCAACGCTCCAGGTCGTAGTAGTACAGGTCGGCGGCCCCTTGATCCTTGCCCCGCAGGATCGTCCGGATCAGGCCGGGCCGCAGCACCAGGTGCCAGTCGCCCAGCGCGTCGAACTTCCTCGCCGAGGTTCGGATGGAGGCTCTCCACAGGGTCCTGAACGACTTGCCGCACCTCTTGCCGTAGGCCTTCAGGCGCACGGCGAAGTCGAGGTCCTCCCCGCTCACCATGCTCTCGTCGAAGCCGCCGATGGCCTCGAAGTCCTTCCGGTAACACCAGAACAGCCCGCCCGAGACCCGGTACCGGATGAGGGCGTAGGGAGCCAGCATCAGCCAGGTCAGCGCGATGCCCAGGGAGACGCGGTCCGGGATGATCGGCACGCCGCCCCCGATGGCGTCCCCTCCGGCGAGCGCGCAGTCGATCTCGGACAGCATGTTGGCCGACATAGTGCTGTCGGCATCGATGGTCACGAGGATCTCACCGGAGGCGGCCCGCGCGGCGGCGTTTCGGATCCTCGCGAGGTTCCTGGCGTCCTGCCGAACGACTGCCGCGCCGTGGGTGAGGGCGATCTCCTCTGTCCGGTCCGTACACCGGTTGAGGGCGACGATCGTCTCAACCTGGCCCTGGTACGGCCGAGCCGCGGTTTCGATCGCGGCGAGGCAGGCCCCGAGGTAGGCCTCCTCGTTGTGCGCCGGCACCAGGACCGAGAACTTCACCAAACGGGCTCCTGCGTGCAAGCCTAGCACCGCGCAGGCCGGCGCTGCGCCGGCAGGCACGCGCGACGCGCGCTCCACAGAAACGAGCTACGGCAACACTCCGGCCGGCGGGCGGACGCTACGCGGAGAGCCCGAGGAGCTGCTCGAGCTTGGCCTTCGAGGCTTTTTCCACCTCGGCGTGCAGGGAGTTGCCGTGAGAGTCCATGGTCACAACCACGGGGAAGTTCTCGACCCGGATGACCCAGAGCGCCTCGGGGACCCCGAACTCCTTGAGCTGGAAGACCTGCTCGACCTCCTTCACCGCCTCCGCCAGGACCTGCGCTGTCCCGCCGACGGCGTGGAGGTAGACGGCGCCGTACTTCTTGAGGCCCTCGAGCGTCTTGGGGCCCATCCCGCCCTTGCCAATCACGCCGCGCAACCCGTACTTGCCTATCACGTCGGTCTGGAAGGGCTCCTCGCGAGCCGAGGTCGTCGGACCCGCGGCCACGAACGAGTAGTGGCCGTCCTCGTGCTTCTTGACCACCGGTCCGCAGTGGTAGATCACCGAGTTCTCGAGGAACGGCGCGACCTCCTTCTGGAACTCGTGGACCAGCCAGTGGTGGGCGGAGTCGCGGCCCGTGATCGCGCGCCCGGAGAGCTCCAGAAAGTCCCCGACCTTGAGGTTGCGGATCGTGGCTTCGTCACATGGCAGCTGTAGCTTCGCCATTCTTCACCTCCCGAGACACTGGGCTGACAGCTTACAGCTCACAGCTGACAGCACCCCCACCCACCTCAAGATGTTTTGGAGAGCTGGGGTCCGGATGATGAACGTCGATACAATGCCTGCGTTTGGCAGTTGGCTGTCGGCTGTTGGCTGTGAGCTGTCGGCTCTCAATTGAGCCATCTCATCTCTCCCTTGGGCGTGATCCGGGCGCCGGCACGCCGGTTCGCCCAGCACATGTAGGAGACGCTCACGAAGTAGGAGGCGGGCAGCCGCGCGAGGTTCCCGACCTTGACACCCAGCACGGTGGTCTTGCCGCCGAACCCCATCGGGCCGATCCCGAGCTGGTTCCCCTGCTCGAGGAGGTCGCGCTCCATCGTGTCCAGCTCCGGGACGGGGTTGTGGTCATCGAGCCGGCGGAGAAGCTGCCGCTTGGACTCCACGAAGCCCGAGCCGCGGTCGCCGCCGAAGCACGCGCCGATGATGCCCGGTGCGCACCCCTTGCCCTGGGCCTGCTGGATCGCGTCCAGGATGCACCGCCGCACGCCCTCGAGGTTGCGGTCGGCCTTGAACTTGCCGTTGGGCAGGGAGTACTGCGCGCCGCAGTTCTCGCACCCGCCGCCCTTGAGGATGACCCGCACCTCTACGTCCGGCTCGTCCCACTCCTCGCAGTGCACGGTGGGGATGCCGGGGCCCTGGCCGTGGCCGGTGTTCTTGTCAGTGAGGGTGTCCACCGCGTTGGGGCGCAGGAGCTGCTTGGCGGTCGCCTGACGCACCGCCTCCTCGAACGCCCCCGTCAACATCCGGGTGGACATACCCACCGGGTGGTGGATCCACACCAGCGGCGTGCCGGTATCCTGGCAGAGCGGCTGCCAGTTTCCCTTGGCCATCTCGACGTTGGTGAGGATGGAGTCGAGCGCCTTGGCTGCCAGCGAGCCCGGGTCCTCGGCGTCACGCCCGCGCTTCAGTGCCTCCAGCACGTCGGGGGGAAGCTGGGACGTGGCGTGCGCGATTACCTCGACGAACTTTTCCGTCAACTGCTCGCGTGTCAACACAGGGGGGGCCTCCTTTGTCGTCCGCCCACGGCACGAAAACCCGCCGCGGCTCTTCCAACGTCGGCTGCTCGCGGTGTACGGCCGCCGCCCGGTACCGTACCCGTTGCCGAGCGTCCAGAATGGTAGCTCGGGGCGCGCGGAAAAGCACGCCAACCGAGACCTCATCGCGTCGGCGTGCGAATCGCGCCGTGGCGCCGCACGGTCGCGCTCTTGTTGAGACGATGTCTCACACGTGGAATACCCTGTTGAGCCCGCACGCTTGAAAAGACGGGGGCTGCAGCGGTAGCATCACGCGGCTTCGGGAGGAGGCCCCGGACATGAGTGAGGGCGAGCAGGTCAAGAAGGGCAAGGGCACGGTCTTCGTCCAGATCGAGGTCTGCAAAGGGTGCTCGTACTGCATCGACTTCTGCCCGGCCCACTGCCTGGAGTTTTCTCGCGACTTCAACCGCAAGGGGTACCACTACCCCGTGCTGCCGAGGCCAGAGGACTGCACCGGCTGCGACCTGTGCGGGCTCTACTGCCCCGACTTCGCCATCTTCGGGGTTCGCTTCAAGGACCTCGAAAAGCGCAGGCAGCCCGCGCCCGAGCCCCTGATCCCCGCCGAGGGGTGACGCTCCGGGGCGGCCACACGGGCCACCCGGGGACACGGAGGAGACCTTGCACGCCGATCCGAAAGGAGTACTGACCGGCATTCACTTCATCGACGGCGACCACGCCGCCTGTGAGGGGGCTCTCGCGGCCGGGTGCCGGTTCGTGGCCGGATACCCGATCACGCCCTCCACCGAGGTGGTCGAGCGGTTCGCAGCGCGCATCCCGCTGGTCGGGGGCGTCTTCATCCAGATGGAGGACGAGATCGCCTCCTCCATCGCGATCCTCGGCGGGGCGTGGGCGGGCAAGAAGGTGATGACCGTGACCTCGGGGCCGGGCCTGTCGCTGATGATGGAGCACGTCGGCCTGGCCGTCATAACCGAGACCCCGTGCGTGATCGTGGACGTGCAACGGGGCGGCCCCTCAACCGGGCTTCCGACGCTCCCGGCGCAGGCGGACATGATGCAGGCGAAGTGGGGGTCGCACGGCGACTACGAGATCATTGCGCTCTCGCCCAACTCGCCGCAGGAGTGCTTCGACCTCATAGTCAAGGCGTTCAACCTCGCCGAGACCTACCGGGTGCCGGTCTTCTTCATGATGGACGAGGTGGTCGGCCACATGACCGAGCGCGTCGTCATCCCGGCGCCGGAGGCGATCGAGATCGTCGAGCGCAAGTGGACGCTGAAGAAGCCTGACGAGTACCGCGCCTTCCAGGCCGACGACGACATGGTCCCCGAGATGGTCAAGGCCGGCGACGGCTACCGCATCCACGTCACCGGCCTCACCCACGACGACCGGGGCTACCCGGCGATGAACCCACAGGCGCAGGACAAGCTCGTCACGCGTCTGGTCAACAAGATCCGTGCGAACCGCGACAAGCTGGTGGACGTGAGGGAGGACGGTGTCGAGGGCGCCGACGTGGTGGTCGTCTCGTTCGGCATCACCTCCCGCGTGGCTGCGGCCGCCGTCGAGGCTGCGCGCCACAAGGGTGTAAAGGTCGGCCACCTGCGCCTCGTCATCACCTGGCCGTTCCCGGCCAAGCGCATCAAAGAGCTGGCCGGACGCGCGAAGGCGTTCGTGGTCCCGGAGCTGAACATGGGCCAGATGGTGCTCGAGGTGGAGCGGGCCGTTGCCGGCAAGGCAGCGGTGATCTCGGTCCCCCACGCCGGCGGCACCGTTCACGAGCCCGAGACGATCCTGGCCAGGATCATGGAGGCCGCGCAATGAGCGACGCCGATCTCCTCGAGTTCGAGATCGAGAACCCGGTAGCGCCGTACCTGCGACAGGAGCGCCTGCCGCACATCTGGTGCCCCGGGTGCGGCATCGGCACGACCGTCAACTGCTTCGCCCGCGCCCTCACCGAGTCGGGCATGAACCTCGACCAGGTCGCGATCGTCTCGGGCATCGGCTGCACCGGACGCGTGGCCGGCTACCTCAACCTCGACTCGTTCCACACGACCCACGGCCGCGCCATACCGTTTGCCACGGGGCTCAAGCTCGCGAACCCCGACCTCAAGGTGGTGGTCTACTCCGGCGACGGGGACCTCTCGGCCATCGGCGGCAACCACCTCGTACACGCGGCCCGCCGCAATATGGACCTGATGATCGTCTGCGTGAACAACTTCACCTATGGCATGACCGGCGGCCAGGTTGCCCCGACGACGCCGCTCGGCGCCACGCAGACGACGATGCCGTACGGGAACTTCGAGAACCCGTTCAACCTCCCGTTCCTGGCGGACGCCTGCGGCGCGGTGTACGTGGCGCGCTGGACCGTCTACCACGTCAAGCAGCTTGCCAAGGCGATGCTCGAAGGGCTGCGCAAGAAGGGGTTCGTGTTCATCGAGGCGCTGGCGCCCTGCCCGACGCTTTACTCCCGCCGCAACCGGCTCGGCGACGGCGTGGACCAGCTCAAGTACTACAAGGAGCACAGCAAGATCGTCAACGGCTCCGACACCAAGGATGTCGGGCTGACCTTCCAGGGCGACTTCATCGTGGGCAAGTTCGTGGACCGCGAGCGCCCCACTTGGCTCGACGCGATGAACGCGCACTACTCCCAGCACTTCGGCGAGAAGTACGTCCCGTACGGGGTGTCGCATGCACAAAACTGAGATCCGCGTCGGAGGCCTGGGCGGTCAGGGCGTCATCCTCTGCGGGATGATCATCGGCAAGGCCGCCTCGATCTACGACGGCAAGCACGCGACTCTGATCCAATCGTTCGGTCCTGAGGCGCGCGGCAGCGCCTGCAGCGCCCAGGTCTCGGTGGCCGATGAGCCGATCGGCTACCCCTACGTCAAGAACCCCGACGTGCTCATCGTGATGTCACCCGACGCCTACACCCAGTTCGCGCCGGAGCTCAAGCCGGGAGGCGTCCTCCTGTACGAGAACGAGCTGATCACCGTGGACGACAAGCTTCCCGCGGGAGTCAAGGCGTTCGGTATCCCCGCCACACGCCTCGCCGAGGAACTCGGCCGGAGGCTGGTGCTCAACATCGTGATGACCGGCTTCTTCGCCGGCGTGACGGGGCTCGTGTCGGCTGAGGCCGTGGAGCAGGCAGTCAAGAGCTCGGTCCCCCGCGGCACCGAGGACCTCAACCTGCGGGCGCTGCACCGAGGCTATGAGTACGGCAGGCAGATTCTCTCAACTCCGGCTGTTGAGGCGCAGACAACTACGCGTCGAGTTTGAGCAGGCTCGAGTCGCGGCCTGCTGACTGGCAAGGGGTACGGCAACACGGGTAGAAGGCCGACAGCCGTGAGGGGTGCTAGGGGGCATTGCCCATAGGAGGCGGACATGAAGCTTGAAGGGTTTCCTCAGTCCGTGTCGCTGCAGGAGGGCACTCGTGTCGTGATCAGACCGATGGAGCTCGAGGACGGTCAGGCCTTGCTGGAGTTCTTCCGCGCTCTCCCAGAGGAGGACAGGCAGTACCTTCGAGACGACGTCACCTCACAGGATTGGCTCGAGCGCTTCGTGCGCAGCATCGACTACGACACGGTCGTTCCAGTTGTCGCCGACCACGAGGGCACCGTGGTGGGCAACGCCACGCTTTACCGTACCCGCCATGGCTGGACGAAGCACGTCGCCGAGATCCGCATTGCGGTCGCACGCCCCTTCCAGCGCAAGGGTCTGGGAACCGCCCTGGGCCGGGTGCTCCTCAGGTACGCCATCGGCCTTGGACTCGAGAAGATGATCGTCCACGTGGTCGAAAACCAGATCGCGGCGAAACGAGCCCTCGAGAAGCTCGGTTTCCGGGACGAGGCCGTCCTCAAAGGCCACGTAAAGGATATTCACGGGATCAAGCGCAACCTCCTCGTCATGTCGAACGATGTTTCCCATCTCTGGGAGGCGATGGCGGAGATGGTGGCCGACTACTCACCGACAACAGGGGGGTAAAGGGCGGGAGGAGGGTGCCCGGTTCTCATCGCACCGCCCATCCCCGGCAGGCACCCGCCCTCTACAGGCTCACTTCACTTGGACCGCGCCATGCGCCTCCGAGAAGCTGGGCCTTGCATCGGCTCTCTGCACGAGAGCCTCCTCCAAGAGGTCTCTTCACTAGGTGCGAGCTCGCGATCGCGTGCCGCCACGCACGCTGCCCGGTGGGCGCGAATGAAACCCCGGTCGCAAGCCACTCGACCACGAGCCAGGAAATGGTTCCCTCGCCACCCGGGATGTCGCTCGCGAGCGTACCACCGGGCACGCCAACCACGAATCAGCCGAGGCCTGTGCGCTCCTCGATCTGGCGTTTCATGTCGGTTTCCTCGACCAGGGCCTCGAGCTCTCGCCACATCGCCTCGAGGTTGCAGCGCATGATGATCATGTCCTGCCATGAGCCTGACTGATCCCGCACGTGCTCGGGGATGAGGAACTCCTCGTTGAAGCCGAGCTTGCGGAAGATTCGAGCGGCCCCGCTCTGCGGCCGCATCATCCTGACCACAATGCGCTCCACTCTGTGCCCGGCGGCGAGGAAAAAGAGCTCGCGCGCCATGAGCGTGCCGAGACCCCGCCGCTGGTAGGGTTGCGCCACGATGAGACGGACCTCGGCGACGCCGTCCCCCCAGCCGTGGCCCACCAGCTCGAGGGAGCCATCGGCCACGATCCGGTCGTCCACGACCGCCACAAGCCGCTCAACCCGGCCGCTGTCCAGCTCTTTCACCCTTCGCTCCACTACGTCGCGCCGCGTCACGTCGGTGCGCAGGTATTTTCTGTCCTCCGCCGGCAGGGAAGCAAAGAAGGCAAACAAGCGCTCGCCGTCATCGGGCCGCATACGCCGGATGACGACCTGGCCTCCGTCCTGCAGCGTCACCTTTTTCTCCATCTTCGCTCCCTTCCTCGCCTTTCGGCCCGCGCCGCGGGCCGCGCCAGCTAATCGCCCTGAGGAGCACCCGTCTCGAAACGGAGGAGGCTCTCCGGCTTGAACCTCTGCCGCTCGAAGCCGAGTCTCTCGTAGGGGACGCCCTGCGCGAAGGCGAGAAGCTGGAAGTAGTACACCGGTGGCGTGTGGTAGTCCTCACCGAACTGCTGGGAGACCTTCATCTGCCCGTGGTCGAACTGGCCGAAGCAGGTGGGGCAGATCAGGCACAGGATGTCCGCGTGCTCGGCGTGTACGGCCCCCAGGAGGTCGTGCATCATGTTTGCCGGGATCTCCTCGGTCTGGCAAGCTTTGCCGCAGCACAGGTACCAGTTGCGGTGGCGCACCGGGGTGGCCCCCAGCGCGGTCACCAGGTTCTCCAGGATGGTCGGGTCGTTGGGGTCGTCGACCTGCATGATACGGCTGGGTTTGAGCAGGTGGCACCCATAGTGAATGGCCACCTTCAAGCCGGCGAGAGGACGAACAACCGAGGCGCGCACCGCTTCGTACCCCACCACGTCCCGCAGCAGCGTGGCGATGTGTCTCACCCTCCCGGTCCCGCGGTACTCTCTCCTGATCCGGCGCAACCGTTCGTTCACTCTCGCCCGGAGCGTCTCGTCCTCGAGCAGGTGAACGCTCTCGGACAGGGTGGCCGTGCAACCCGAGCAGTTGGTGAAGATATCCACCCCCAGATCCTCCGCAAGGGAAAGGTTACGGGCCGCGACCGCCAGCCAGGCGACCTTGTCCTTGGACTTGAAGTAGATGGGATCCGGGCAGCACGAGGTGCCCGGCAGGTCCACGATCTCGATGCCTAGGGCGGTAAGCGTGTGGCGGATGGCGAACTCCATAGCCGGGTGACGAGTGGGGATCAGACATCCGGGGAAGAACGCGAAGCGCTTGTCGCTCTTCTCGGCAGCAACCCGCACCGCCTCGCGGCGCGGCGCCCCGGAGTCAGAAGTGCTCGAGTCGGGCGCTATGACAGCCTGGATCTCATCCACCGGAACGGCCACGAGGGGCGAGAGCCCGAACTGCTCGCGCATCCGGTCCACCGTCGGGTTGGCCGGGGTCGTCCGTCCGGTGGTCTCGAAGGTCTTGATGACCCGATCCACGGCAGTCGGGATGATCCCCCGGTCCGCAAGCATGTTCTTCAGGGAGATGATCACCTCTACCGGCTTGACCTGCTGAGGGCAGCGCTCGTGGCAGCTATAACAGTTGGTGCACTGCCAGAGGACGGAATCAGGCCCAAGCAGCTCATCCCTGAGACCGTAAAGAACCTTGAGCATGATCTCGCGGGGGTTGAACGTATCACTGTAGGTTGCCGCCGGGCAGTCGCCGACACAGGCCCCGCACTGGTAGCAGAAGCTCGCCAGGTTCCCCTCGACCTTCTCGGCGAGCTCCCGCCGGAAGCGGAAGTCCACCCGCACGACTTCGTCTCTCCCGGCCGGTGGGTCGGCCATAGGACCTAATCCTCCTTGGGCGCTCTCTTCTTGAGGTGCCGGATGCTGTTCGAGCGGCACCTGGGGCAGGAGCGCTCCTTGTCCTCGCCCTTCACCACGGGCTCCTGGTACTCATGCCCGCACATCATGCAGCGGAACGTTTCGATCGTCGTTTCCGCCATCCTCCCCTCCAGGGCGACCGCCGCGACCGAAACGCGTGTGGCCGCCTCACGTCTGGACCGCTGGTGCCTCGACCACCGACTCGGCAGCTCGGACCGCGGGCTTCTTTCTCGGTTTTGCCTTTAATGCCTCCCTGCCATGTTCGATCTCGTCTCGGGTAACAGTACTGCGCAGCTCCTCCATTTGGCGCATGACCTTGGCGAACTTCTGCCCCTCCGCGGCGGAGATCCATTCGAGCTGCAGTCGCTCTGGTCGCACCCCCGCCTTTTCAAGCTTGTCCCACAGCTTCTGGACACGCTGGACGGTTTGCCGGTTGGCGTTGATGTAGTGGCAGTCGGCGTAGTGGCACCCCGAGACCAGGACCACGGGGGCGCCGCAGCGGAACGCTTCCAGCACCATCTCCTCCGAGACGCGTGCCGAGCACATGGTCCGCACCACGCGGTTGGTGGCCGGATAGGTCATGCGGGAGATCCCGGCCATGTCGCCGCCAGCGTAGGAGCACCAGTTGCACGCGAACGCGAAGACCTTGTCCTGTGGGTCCTCGGCGAGGACGGCGTGCACCTGGGCGAGGAGCTGTTCGTCTGTGAAGTGGCGCATGGTGATGGCGCCGAACTGGCACGACGCGCTGCATGACCCACACCCCGCACAGGCCGCCTCCACCACAGAGGCCACCTCGCCCTTCTTCCACACAATGGCACCGTAGGGGCAGACCTTGGCGCACACACCGCACCTGGTGCAGGCCACTTCGTCCACCTGGCTGGTGATCGCCTCGATGGTGATCTGTGCCGCGTTGAGCAGGGCGCCGGCGCGGGAGGCGGCCGCTCCTGCCTGACACACCGAGTCCTTGATGTCCTTGGGTGACTCGCAGAAACCCGCGAGGAAGACGCCCCGGGTCGGAGCATCCACTGGCTTGAGCTTGGGATGCGACTCCATGAAGAACCCGTCCGACGTCTTGGAGAGGGTTAGCATGCTCGCGATCCTGGCCATGTCCTTCGGCGACTGCACACCCACCGAGAGCACCACCATCTCCAGTTCGTGCCTTTCGAGTTTGCCCGATGTCGTGTTCTCCACTGTGACAACGAGGTTTCTGGTCTCGGGGTCCTCCTCGATATCGCCCGGCAGCCCGCGGACGTAGCGTGTCCCCGCCTCCTTGGAGCGCTGGAACATGTCCTCGAACGATTTGCCGACGGCGCGGATGTCCTGATAGAAAACGACGTTCTCGACATCGGGGTAGTGGTCGGCGAGCAGCAGCGTGTCCTTGATCGTATTCATGCAGCAAATGTTGGAGCAGTACGGCCGACCAACCTTCGGGTTGCGCGAGCCCACGCATTGGATGAAACCGATCCGCCTCGGACGCTGGCGATCGCTGGGGCGGACGAAGTGCCCGCCGGTTGGGCCACCGGCGCAGATCAGCCGTTCGAACTCCATCGAGGTGATGATGTTGTCGAAACGGGTGTAGCCGTACTCGTCCAGCTCGGTGGGATCGTAGACGTCCAGACCGATGGCGACGATGACCGCCCCCACCTCACGAGTGATGATCTGGTCGCGATCGTCGTAGTTGATGGCGCGCTTGTCGCAGGCGTCGGAGCACTTCCCACACGCGATCGGGTTGTTGCCCAGGCAGTCATCCATACTGAGGATGTAGGAACAAGGTACCGCCTGGGGAAACTGAATGTAGATCGCCTTTCGGGAGGAGAGCCCCATCTGGAACTCGTCCGGTCTGACCACCGGGCACACCTTGGCGCAGTCGCCACACGCGTTGCACAGGCTCGGATCGACGTAGCGCGCCTTCCTGCGAATCGTCGCCGTGAAGTTCCCGATGAAGCCGGAAACCGCTTCGACTTCGCTGAAGGTGAGGAGCTCAATGTTACGATGCCGACCGGCATCGGTGGCCTTCGGCCCCAGGATTCATATCGAGCAGTCCATGGTGGGGTAGTTCTTGTCGAGCTGTGCCATGATCCCACCAATAGACGGCTGCTTCTCCACCAGGACCACCTTGTGCCCGGCGTCGGCCAACTGCAGGGCGGCCTCGATCCCGGTCACCCCGCCGCCGATGACCAGCACCCTCTTGGTGACTGGCACGGCGAGCTCCTCCTGCGGCTGGAGGAACCGTGCCCTGGCCACCGCGCTCGCCACCAGGTCCTTCGCCTTGCGGGTGGCACCTTCGCGGTCTCCTGGGTGGACCCAGGAGCAGTGTTCGCGCAGGTTGGCCATCTCCATGAGGTACGGGTTGAGGCCGGCCTCGAGCACGCACTGTCGGAATGTCGGCTCGTGCTGCCGCGGGGTGCACGAGGCGACCACGACCCGGTTCAGGCGCTGCTCGCGAACCGCGTTCTTGATCTCGTTCTGCCCGGGATCGGCGCACGTGTACTTGTTGCGCACGACGCAGACCACATCCGGCAGTGTGGCCGCTTGCGCCGCCACCGCCGCGCAGTCCACGGTGCCGGCGATGTTCAGCCCGCAGTCGCACACAAACACCCCGATCCGGAGCTCGCCATCGTTCGAGTGGCTCGTCATCACCTTGACCTCCAACTCCCGTCGCCTCTCATGACCTCGGTCCTCATGAAAGCGCCTCGGCTACTACCTCGCCGAGGTCGCTCATTGCGATCTCGATCTCGTTCCCGCGCCTGGGGTCGTGCATTGCACAGCGCAGATGGATCTGGCACTTGGGGCAGGCGGTGACGAGCAGCTCCGCCCCCGTGGAGCGCGCCTCTTGCAGCCGCTCAACTTGGAGGCGCTTGGCGTAGCGGTCGCAGTTGGACCAGGTTCCTCCCGCGCAGCACAGGGCTGCCTGTCGCGCGTGCCGCATCTCGCGCAACTCGATCCCCGGGACTCCGGCCAGCACCTGTCGTGGGGGGTCGAAGACTCCGAGGTGACGGCCGAGCCGGCAGGGGTCCTGGAGAGTGACGCGCCGCGAACCGTCGCCCCGGAGCTTCAGCTCGCCCAGGTGTTCGGCAAGGAACTCGCTGATGTGCAGGATTCTTGGCGGCTTGCCTTCGAGGTAGGGCGTGTAGTCGAGCCTCCAGGTCCGTAGGCACTCGGCGCAGGACGTAACCAGCAGTTCGGCTCCACTCTCGGCGACGAGCCGCACGTTATGCCTGGCCAGCATCTCGAAGCTTGTGCGGTCGCCGTTCCACAGCAAGTCGTGGCCGCAGCAGCGTTCCTCCGGCGACACCACCGGAGTGATCCCAAGGGCGTTAAGGAGCCGCACCGCGGCCCGGCTGCCGTTGAGGGTCGTCACCTGCAGGTCGGAGAAGAAGGCGTCGTAGTACATCGTACAACCGGTCCAGTAGAACACCGCGCCCTTGTTCTTCTCCGTCTTGAGTTCCTGGCCAAGCCAGCTCAGGCGGTCCTGTTGCGTTCCCCCCCTTGCCATCATCCGCATCACCGACTGCAACGCACCGCCGTGAGGGCATTCAGGCTCCACTCCCTCCCGGAACGCGAGTTCCCGAAGCGTCCGCACCAGCGCCGTGTAGCTCACCTGCACCGGGCAGCGGGTCTCACAGAGTCCGCACGTCAGGCAGCTAAACAGCGTCCCGTCGGAGAGGACACCGTTGCCGCCCGCGTTGGTGCCCAACACGTGTCGCCGCGGGGTGGTGTCGCCCCCGACCCGCGCCACCGGGCACGAGGCGGTGCACTTACCACAGTCGTAGCAGGCCCACGCGCGCGCCTTCTTGGCAGCTTCCGCCAGCGCCACCATCACTCAGGCTCCCGTCGTGGCGTCCTGCTCAAGCGCAGGAGCTTCAGGCTCGGGGCTCGGGGCCGCGCGGGCCCCGAGCCGCGCGAAGGGGCTCGGTCCCAGTGCCCGGACCTGGTCGGTGAACTCGTTGATGATCTGGGCAAAGCGGGCTCCCTCGGCCGCGCTGATCCACTCGAGCCGCAGGCGTCCCGACTCAAGGCCCAGAAGCTTGACCATGTTCATCGTTCTCTCGAACTGCTCGACGGCGCGCTCGTTGCCGAACACGTAGTGACAGTCGCCGAAGTGGCAGCCGGAAACCAGCACACCGTCCGCCCCTCTCTCGAACGCCCTCAGCACGAAGCCCGGCTGGATGCGGCCGGAGCACATGACCCGGATCATCCGGAAGTGCGGCTGGTGCTGGATCCGCGATACACCGGCGGTGTCGGCCCCCGCGTAGGAGCACCAGTTGCAAGCGAAGACCATGATGTTCGGATTCCACGGGGCCTGAGTCCCCGCTCCGTCACGCTTGGACAGCCCGACCTTAGCCCCCTTGCTCACAGGACAGCCTCCTCCCCGAAGAAGGCGTCGATGGCTGCAAACATCTGCCGGTCCGTGAAGTGCCTGGCCGCGATCGCGCCCGAAGGACACCAGCTCGCGCAGGTCCCGCATCCCTTGCAGAGGGAGGCGTTGATGCGACTCACGGCGCTCCCGTCGGCCAGCGCGACGAGCTCCGGCGCGTGGAACTGGCAGATCTCGACGCACTCGCCGCAGCCGCGGCAGCGGACCTCATCCACCACCGCCACGGCAGGATCGAGCTTCACGCGGTCGTAGGCGAGGAACACGGAGGCCTTGGCCGCCGCCGCCGAGGCTTGTGCAACGCTGTCGACGATGTCCTTCGGCCCCTGGACGGTGCCGGCCAGGAGCACCCCCTCAACCGCCGTCTCCACCGGCGCGAGCTCCGGGTGCCGCTCGAGGAAGAACCCGTCCAGCCCCAGACTGGCCTTGAGCATGTCGTGGAACCGCGCGGTCTCCGGCTGCAGCGGCCGCATGCCGACGCTGAGCACCACCAGCTCTGTGGCAACCTCCAGGGTCCGTCCCAGAAGTTCGTCGTAGCAACGCACGGTCTCGGCGCGCTGGGCACCCAGCACTTCCGGCCTGCGATCGGGCGGGATGCGGACGAACAGCACGCCCATGCCGCGCGCCTCGCGGTACATCTCCTCCGCCCCGGTGGAGATCGTGCGGATGTCGCGGTAGAAGACGGTGGTGTCGGCCCCCTGCCGGCGCAGCTCCATCGCCTGCTTGATGGCGGTGGGGCAGCAGTAGCGGGAGCAGCCTGTGAACCCTTCCGGTTCGCGCGAGCCAACGCAGAGGATGAAGGCGGCGGCAGCTGGACGTCGGCCCTCCACCTTGATCTCGCCATCGTTTTCGCAGAATGCGCGCTCCAACTCCCGGCTGGTGAGGACATTTGGCAACCGCCCGTACCCGTACTCACCATGGGGATCGTGAAGATCGGCGCCCACGGCCAGGATGATGGCGCCCACGTGCAGTGCCTCCTCGGATTGCCCTGTCAAGGTCGCCTGGAAGTTGCCGACGAAGCCGGTGATCTGCTTCACCTCGGTGCCGAGCAGCACCCGCGCGCCACTCGCGTGCAGGCGTTCAAGCTTCTCCTGCAGGACCTCGGCGGCAGGTCGGAGGCTCGGGTAGAGGCGCCAGAGGTTCGGATGGACCAGGCGGCCGCCGAGGCGGTCCGTCTTCTCCACCAGCGTGACCGGAAAGCCCTGTACCGCGAGGTCGGTGGTCGCCTGGATCCCGGCGATTCCGCCGCCGATGACCAGGGCCGCCGGGGTCATGGGCACATCTCCCTGCTGCAGGGGCTCCAGGAACCGGGCGCGGGCAACGGCCATTCGGACGAGCGTTCGTGCCTTCTCCTGCGCCTCGCCCCGTTGCCGCGTGTGCACCCAGGAGCACTGATCGCGGATGTTCGCCATCTCCAGGAGGTACGGGTTGAAGCCCACGCGCAGGCAGGCCTCTCGGAAGATGGGCTCGTGCGTTCGCGGTGTGCACGCGGCGACGACGATGCGATTCAGGTTGTGTTCGCGAATGAGCCGCACGAGCTCTTCCTGCCCGGTTGCTGAGCAGGCGAACATGTTGTGCGTGGCCACGGCCACGTCCGGAATCGTTGCTGCGCAGCGAGCCAGCTCTTCCACATCCAGGACGCCAGCGATGTTGACACCGCAGTGGCAAACCATGACGCCGATGCGCGGCGGGCCGGACAGGTCCAGAGGCGGCACCGGCTGCTGCTCCTCCTGGATCCGGGCGCCGGTGAGGAAAAGTTGAGCCCGAGCCGCCGCCGCCGAAGCCAGGGCGACGCAGTCCGGAATCACCTGCGGACCCACCGCGCTGCCCGCAACGAAGACCCCGTCGCGGCTCGTCTCTACCGCCGAGATAGCCGGGTCAGCCCGGGCGATGAAGCCGTACTGGTCGGTCTCGATGCCGAGCGTGCGAGCCAACTCTTGCGCTCCCTCGTTGGGTGCCGCGGCCACCGACAGCACCACGAGATCGGCCCGGAGGCGCCGCTGCTCGTGGGCCAGCGTGTCCTCCACGAACACCTCGAGCGTGTCGTCTTCCGGGACAAGGTCGATCTTGGCCGGCCGGCCCCGCACATAAGTTGCGCTCCGCTCGGCTCGCGAGCGCGCCACGAAGTCGTCAAACCCTTTGCCGAACGCCCGCAGGTCGGTGTAGAGGATCGTCACCTCCTCCACCTCGGGGTCGTGCTGCCGCACCAGCATCGAGTCCTTGACCGCGTTCATGCAGCAGAACCGACTGCAATACGGGCGCCCCCCCTCACCACGGGCACCCACGCACTGCACGAAGACGATTCTTTTCGGAGTCTGCATGTCGGAGGGCCGCACCACGTGCCCCTGGGTGACGCCGGACGCGTTGAGCATGCGCTCGAGCTCGAGGCTGGTGACGACGTTGGGCAAGCGCCCGTAGCCGTAGTTTCCGAGCTTGCGGGCGTCAAACTCCTGAAAACCGACGGCCACGACGACCGCCCCGATGTCCCTCTCGATCTCCTCCGCTTCCATGTCAAAATCGATCGCATCGACCTCGCAGGCCTTGCTACAGTGGCCGCACACCAGGATGCCGTCAGACCGGACTTCCTCGCCGCGGTTCTTGAAATCCTGGACCTTCTTCAGCCGTCGACGCTGTTTCTCGCTGAGGAAGCCGAGGAAGTTGAGGCAGGTCTCGGGGTCGATCACGTAGGTCGCTGGGACCGACTGGGGGAACGGGCGGTAGATTGCCTTGCGGGCCTTTAGGCCCATATCGAACTCGTTGCCTCCCACCATCGGACACACGTCCGAGCACTGGCCGCATGCCACGCACAGGTCGTCGCGAACGTACCTCGGCCGCTTGCGGATGCGGACGTGGAAGCTTCCCGGCTCGCCCTCGCACGCGACGATCTCCGCGTTGGTGACCACCTCGATCAGAGGATGCCGACCGGCATCCATGGCCTTAGGGCCGAGGATTCAGATCGAGCAGTCCATTGTGGGGAAGGTCTTGTCGAGCTGGGCCATGCGACCGCCCAGCGCCGGCCCCTTCTCCACCAGCGTTACGCGGATGCGGGCGTTCGCCAGGTCTAGGGCGGCTTGGATGCCGGCGATGCCACCGCCGATGACCAGCGCCCTCCTGTCCTCAACCGGTCGCGATGTGCCTTCCGGCACTTTGGCTCGGTCCGCCATGCTGCCACACCTCCGAGGGAAAAGTCGCCTTGGTTCGATCACGCGTGGGCGGCCGGTCCCGCGGCGGCCGCTGTTTCCCCCTCCTCTCTTGGGTTCGCTCCTTCGTACTCCTGCTCGAAGTATGCGTAGCCGGCGTCGAAAGCCTTGAGGTTGAGCTCCTCGGTGCCCACCGGAACAGACGAACGGACCGCGTCCCGCATCGCCTCGTGGGGGACAATGCCGGTCACCGCGGCGAAGAAGCCGAGCATCACGATGTTCTGCACGATCGAGCGCCCGAGTGACTCCGCGATGCGGGTGGACGGCACGCCGAAGGCCCGCTGTCCCTCCTTGCTGACCGGGTGGACGAGGTCCCGCTCGTAGATCAGAATCCCGTCTTCCTTGAGCTCGTCGCGGTATGTTTCGTAGCCGTCGGCCGACATGGCCACGAAGATGTCCGGCCGTTCGATGTACGGAAAGAGGACCTCCTCGTCCGAAGCCGCCACCGTCGCGCTGCACGCGGAACCCCTCGCCTCCGGACCGAAGCTCTGCATCATGGTCGCGTGCTTGCCGGCGTGGACGGCGACGGCACGGCCGATGATGAAACCGGAGAGGACGACGCCTTGACCACCGAAGCCGGTGATTCGGATCTCCGTCCTACTCATGGAGCCATCCCCCCTCCGGTGGCGTCGGCACGTATTTGGAGCCGAGGGTCTTCCGGTAGTGCTCGTGCATCATTTCCAGGAACGAAGGCTGCTCCTCGTCCACGAATTTGCCGCAGACGATGCGGTCTTGGAAGGCGATGCCCACCTCGCGCGTGTCCGCACCGTGGCGGATCTCCGCGTTGTCGTGGTAGAAACGCATCAGATCCAGCCCGCTCCCCAGCTTGTTGAGGCGTGCGTAGAGCGTCGAGCACGGGGCGATCACCTCGATGAAGCGGAACCCCTTGCGCTTGAGGCCCTCGCCGAACGCTTTGGTGAGACGCCGGATGTGAAGACAGGTCCAGCGTGCCACGTAGGTGGCCCCGCAGCTCGCTGCGAGTTGGGGCAGATTGAAGGCCCGTTCGAAGTTCCCGTACGGCATGGTCGAAGTTTTGGCCGTGAGTGGCGTCGTGGCCGCGTTCTGTCCGCCAGTCATGCCGTAGATGAAGTTGTTGACGAGGATGACCAGAAGGTCCATGTTGCGCCGCGCGGCGTGGATGAAGTGGTTACCGCCGATGCCCACCAGGTCGCCGTCCCCCGAGAACACCGTAACGAGCAGCTCCGGTCGTCCTAGCTTGAGGCCAGTCGCAAAGGGAATGGCCCGACCGTGCGTGGTGTGGAAACCGTCCAGCTTCATGTAGCCGGCCACCCGGCCAGTACAGCCGATCCCGGACACGACCGACACCTTGTTCAGGTCGAGCCCTGACTCGGCCAGGGCAGTTGCGAAGCACTTCACGACCGTGCCGATGCCACATGTGGGGCACCAGATGTGCGGCATGCGGTCGGTTCGGATGTACGGTGCGACAGGGTGCTCCTCTGGAAGGACCTCGGGATGCTCAGCCAGTGTGCTCATTTTGCCGCTCCCAGAATGGCCTCACAGATGCGCTTCGGGTCGTGGACGCCGCCGCCAGGGTGAGGGACCAGGACGGCGTCGGCACCCGCCTTGGCCGCGCAGCGCTCCACCTCGAGGACCATCTGCCCGTAGTTGATCTCCGGCACCACGAACGCCTTCACCTTCTCCGCCACCGCACGGATCCGTCTGTCGGGAAAAGGCCAGACGGTAATCAGCCTGATAAACCCCACCTTCGCCCCCTGCCGCTTGGCAAGCTCGACGCCGATGCGCGCCACGCGGGCCGTGATCCCGTAGGCGACCACGACCACGTCGGCTCCATCCACCTCCCGCTCCTCGAGCCTCACGATTTGGTCGACATTCTGACGGATCTTCTCCAGCAGGCGGCTGACGCACTTCTCCTGGCACTCCTTGCTCATGACCGGGTAGCCACGCTCGTCGTGGGTCAAGCCCGTGGTGTGAAACTTATAGCCGTCGCCGGCCCGGGCGAACTCGGGTACCGGCTTCCCGTTGACCTTGTAGGGCAGGTACGACTCCGGGGGTTGGCTCGTGAGCGAGCGCGGCACGACCTCGATCTCCTCAGCCGGAGGGATCACCACCTTTTCGGTCATGTGCCCGACGCACTCGTCCATCATCACGAGAACCGGGACGCGGTAGATCTCCGCCAGGTTGAAGGCGTCGATCATGAGGTCAAAGGCCTCCTGGGGGGACTGCGGGCTGAGGGCGATGACCTCGTAATCGCCGTGGGAGCCCCAGCGCGCTTGCATCATGTCGGCCTGTCCCACCATGGTGGGCAGCCCGGTGGACGGCCCGGCCCGCTGAACGTTGACCACCACGCAGGGCGTCTCCATCATTGCCGCCAGGCCGATGTTCTCCATCATCAAGCTGAATCCCGGGCCGCTGGTGACGGTCATGGACTTGGTGCCGGTCCAGGAAGCGCCCACGACCGCCGCCATGCTGCCGAGCTCGTCTTCCATCTGGATAAAAGTGCCCCCCATCAGGGGAAAGCGACGGGAGATCCGCTCCACGACCTCGGTGGAAGGGGTGATCGGATAGCCGGCGACGAAGCGGCACCCGGCGGCCATCGCCCCCTCGCCGCAGGCGAAGTCGCCGTCGAGGTAGTGGACGCCTGTCAAGACACCTGCAGGGTCGGCTTTCACGTTACGCCCTCCTCAGCTCCTGCTCGGGTGGACCCGGATCGGCTCCTGCCGGTTGGGTCGACGACCCGGCGGCTGCCGCCGCGTCCCCGTCCGAGACTGCGACACTGAAGATCGCGAAGTCCGGACAGATCATCTCGCAGAGGTTGCAGTTGACACACTCGCCGGCCTTTACGACCTTGGGTGGGTGGTACCCTTTCTTGTTGAACTCCTCGGACATGACCAGCACGTCCTTGGGGCAGTACTCGACGCAAAACCCGCAACCCTTGCAGCGCTCGACGAGGATGCGGACCTCACCGCGGGGAACCTTGACGTCACCGAAGTCGAGGGGCTTTCGCCAGTATTTCATTGACCACGTCCAGACGGGTTCATGGGACTTCCTTTCGACTGAGCTGAACCTGCCGGCCACCACGCATCTTTTCGTAGGGACAGCCGCCGCGGATCTCCCCCACCGGACAGCCGGCAGCGAGATAGGCGGCGCAGCGCAGGCAGAAGCCGTCCCCGCCCGGGCTCAGAGCGAGCAGTGCCACCGCAAAGCGTTCCAGAAGCCGTGAGAGCTGCTCGAGCTCCTCGGGCTCGAAACCCTCCAGTACCGGGGCCACACGCGCGGCCTTGAGCGTTTCGTACCCCTTTACGAGTCGCCGGCCCTTCGGGCTCACGGAGAGAAGGATCGCTCGCCGGTCGCCGGGGGATGGCATCCGGATCACCAAACGGAGGCGTTCGAGCTTGTCGATGTTCTTGGTGGCCGCCGGCGGGCTAACACCGAGGAAGTCGGCCACCTCCCCTAGCTGGTGCTGGCCGTTGACGGCCATGAGCTTGAGAAGGTGAAACTGCGAAAGCGTGAGCGGTAGCTCCGTAGCCTCCCGGAGCAAGCGCACCTCGAGAACCTCGCGGACCGCCGCTGCGAAGATGTGACTGTGGCGGAACAGGCGGAAGGAATCGGTCCTCGCCAGACCGCCGCCGCCCTCGTTGGACTTGCGCTGTGACCGCCGGTAGCTGACCCTCTCGGACATTTGCTTAACCCTGTTACTATTTAACCCTCTAAACCAAACCTAGGCCCGAAATCTCCGGCCGTCAAGGGCTGGATCGCCCTAAGTATCTGAGAGCTAGGACTTTGTGATTGAACTCTCCGGCACAAGCTCCCCCCTCATGGCAGAAGACGAGCGGATCCTTGGCGCGGCCTCACCCCGGCAGCGCCACGGCGGGCTCGGGAGTGCGCTCGCCCTAGAACACCAGCGACGGACGTGGCGAGGGAAGAGGGGAAAGGGAAAACGGAAAAGAGAAGAGGGAAGACCACGACTGGCCCCTGGCTTCCCTTTCCCTTTTTTCCCTTTCCCTTTTTTCCCTTTCCCTCTTTTCCTTTTCCCTACCTTCCGCCTGAAGCGGGCCGCTCGTTCGAGAGCAGCGGCAGACCTTCACCCGCCCAGAGCAGGCGGGCGTGGGTGATGCCGTCGCTGGCGAAGTTGCCCGGCCACCTCAGGCTGGCCACCACCAGCACCCGCCGCTCGGAGTCCCACAGCTTCCTGAACTCCTCCGCGGTCGGAAAGCGGCGCTGCCTCTCCTCCGGGGAGAGGTGCGAGATGCCGAATGTCAGGTCGCTCTGCCGGTAGTCGCTCACGCCGATCGTCCGGTCCAAATAGACTGGAAGGCTCTCGGGGAACGAGCGGTAGGCGAAGACCAGGTCCCCCTCACGCAGTTCGCCCCGCAGCCGTTCGGCGAGCTGCTTGCTGCTGCGCTCCGGCCCCACGAGCGGCACTGCCGTCATGATCGCCACGTTGATGCAGCAGGAAGCGACGAGCAGCGCGAGCAGCCGCCGGCGCCAGATCCGCCCGAGCCCGGCCAGCGCCAGAAGGGCGCCCACGACCACCAGCAGCCCGCCCCGGATCGAGGAGATCGGCTCGGCGGAGTACTACGGGAAGGGCTACCGGGACATCCTCACGCGCAAGCCTTCGATCGCAAAGGCGCGTAAGCTGCTGGGGTGGCAGCCCAGGGTGTCACTGGACGACGCGCTCCGCCTCACGTTCGACGCGTTCCTGGCGGACTCGCTTCGCGTGGGCTGACGCCCACGCGAAGAGAAAGGGATCAGGGGTCGGGGATCAGGAAGGAGCAGGCACGGTGATGAACCAAGACGCTTCACCCCCTGTCCCCCGGACCCTGTCCCCTGCAGCCGAAAGGCTGGTGGGCTTGCGCATCGACGTGGACACGCACGACGGGATGAAGACCGGCGTGCCCACGCTGCTCGAGGTGTTCGCCGCCCACGGCGTGAAAGGCACGTTCTACCTCTCGATGGGCCCCGACCGCGCCGGCCTCGCGGTCTTCAACGTCTTCCGGCCCGGCTTCCTCGCGAAGATGCGGCGGACGAAGGCCGCCCGAGTGTACGGCCTGCGGACGGTGCTCTCGGGCACTATCCTGCCGGCGCGCATGATCGGGCTGGCGCTCCCCGAGATCGCTCGGCGCATCGTCGCCGAGGGGCACGAGGTGGGCGTGCACGCCTGGGACCACAGGCGGTGGCAGGACGGGCTCGAGAGCTTCTCGGACGCACAGGTCGCTCGCGAGCTCGCCCGGGCCTACGAGGCGTTCGTCGAGGTCATCGGCGCATCGCCGAAGACGTTCGCGGCGCCCGCGTGGCTTGCGAACGACGCGAGCTTGAGCTTTCAGGAGAACTTCGGGCTCCACTACGCCAGCGACTGCCGTGGCGAGGAGCCTTTCCTGCCGGTCGTTGGGGGCGCGGAGCTCGCCACCCCCCAGGTTCCCACCACGTTGCCGACCCTCGACGAGGCCCTCGGCGAGACGCATCCCCTGGCGCGCGCGTTCTTCACGTCCGTTCTGGTTGCCGCCGGCAAAGCCCGGTGGCCGGTGCTCACCGTGCATGCCGAGCTCGAGGGCGGCCCGTACGCCGACGACATGCGGTGGTTCCTGGAGCAGGCGGCCGAGGCCGGCATCCACGCGGTGCCCCTCAACGAATTGCTGACGGCCCGGTGTGCGACCGGGAAACCCTTGCCGCGCCGCACGATGGGGCACGGGACCGCGCCCGGTCGGCACGGCAAGGTCTCCATGCCCGTCTTTGGGTAAGACAGTCGAGAGTCAAGAGTTCAGAGTCAGGACCAGGGTCCTGTTTCGCGACTTCTCCCTCTGAACTCCAGATTCTCGTTTTCGGCGGTGCCATCACGCACCGGTTGGGGTTTCAATCCGCCCCGCGGGTGTCCCGCCTCGGCGGGACCAATACCTCCACAGGCTGCGGGCACCGAGTGGGCCAGGGTTGGAAAAGCCCGCCCCGAGGGTCGGCGGTGCCATCACGCCGGAGCGAGCGGGAACCCGACGCGCTGGCCGGGGTGGGGAAACGGCGCGGCGGCCTCATGCCGACGCCGAAGGACCACGCGCCGGGCAGCGCTGTCGGGTCGCTCGCGAAGGCGTCGCGAGCGCAACGAGCGCGCACCGCCACCTTCGGGGCAAAGAAAACCCGCGCGGCAGCGCAATGGCGTTTGTGCTGCTTGCGCGGTAGGACCCTTCGCCGCTACACGGCCTCAGGGTCAAATCGATTTGCGCTGGTGTCGATGGCGCTGGACCTCGCAACTTGGGGGGATCCTTCGTGGCGCCAGAGGCGCCACTCAGGATGACCCCGCCCGAGGCGGGGTCAGTTCTCTTCCTCTGCGGCGGTCTCGAGCTCCTGGATGCGCTTGCGCACCAGCATCTCCGCCATGTCCGGGATGACTTCCCAGGCGATGCGCTCGAGTTGCGGCGCCGCCAGCTCCACGACCCGCTGGGCGATGCGGTCCACCTGTTCGTCGGTGAGCAGATCCGGAGCCGCCGCGGGTGCGGCCGGCATGAGCTCGACGGCCCGGATGGCGATGCGCTCGACCATCTCGTCCGTGAGCGCGCCGCCGGCAAAGGCGGCTACCGCTGGCGTTGCCGTCGGTGGCGCGGGCGCCTCGGGCGCCGGCGGCATCAAGGGCTGCACGAGAAACCTCTGCGTGGGGCCTTCGTCGATCCCACGCCCGGGGGCTGGCGGAACGGGAAGCTCCGGGGGGGAGAACAGGGCCTCGGTGTCGAGGGGCGCCGGTTTCTCGACCACGGGCGCGACAACCGGAGGTGGAGGTGGCTCGGGCTCGCTCGCCATGCCAACGCCCGGTTCGGGCGGCGCGGCCGCGAACGCCTCCGGAGGCGTCACCCTCACCCCGGGGGGTTCGCCGAACGCGGGCGGTTGCTCCCCGCCCAACCCAAAGGCCGGTGGCGCCTGGGGCGGGGCTGGCTCCTGCAGCTCGGGCGGCGCCGGCCGCGGGGTCGGCGGGTTCGACTTGCCCAGCGAGCTCGCGGTCAGGTCGATGCCGTCCTCCGGCACGGTCGCGGGCGGCACCGGTGGAGGCGCCAGCTTCTCGAACCCGGGTCCGGTGAAGTCGAGGGCCGGCACGCCCTCCGCGATGCCGTGGTCCACAATGCCCGAATCGGCGGGCGTTGCCGCCAACGCCTGCGCGCGCTTGATGAGGTCCTCGACGGCGTTGA
>Ga0315293_10000742_pt1 | contig 30743 bp, 24 predicted proteins | sample YL17G13_20_MG_FD_203071 | JGI IMG/M metagenome (GOLD analysis project Ga0315293, IMG submission 203071) | Sediment microbial communities from Yellowstone Lake, YNP, Wyoming, USA - YL17G13_20 | ecosystem: Environmental > Aquatic > Freshwater > Lake > Sediment | place: USA: Wyoming | collected... | reverse complement strand
TATATGATTCCGGCAAGCTGGCGGAAGTGCTGGCGGGACAAGGATATCAGGAGGCCAACGATATCCGGGGATCCGATATTATTTTGGTCAACACCTGCTGTGTACGGGAAAATGCCGAAAACCGGGCCTTTGGATTTATATCTTCCCTTAAAAACTTCAAAAAGCAGAATCCCGGCCTCAAGATCGGCATTTGCGGCTGCATCGTCAAGGAAGAACATATTGACCTTAAGAACAAATTTCCTTTTATAGACTGGTTCATCCCTCCTAATTCTCCGGATAAATTAATTGAACACCTTAATTCGTCATTCATCATTCGTAATTCGTCATTAGGGTGGAGGAGGGGAGGCGAAGTGGTGATCATGCACGGCTGTAACAACTTCTGCTCTTATTGCGTGGTTCCTTATGTCCGCGGGCGCGAAGTCAGCCGGCCGATGGATGAGGTCCTTGAGGAAATTGGCCAGTTAATAGAGCAGGGAGCCAAGAAAATCATGTTGCTTGGCCAAAATGTCAATTCTTATAAATATGGACTGGCTGATCTTTTAAGTAAAATTGGGTCTTGCGGTCTTGAGGTCCAGCGGTCTAATGTCCAAATTTCTTTCATGACCAGCCACCCCAGGGATATAAGCGATGAGCTTATCCAAACAGTATACGAACTGCCCTACGTAGCCAAAGAATTCCACCTGCCCCTCCAGTCCGGCGACAACGAAGTGCTGAAAATGATGAATCGGGGTTATACAGTTGAATATTATCGGGAAATAATCCGTAGAATCAGGGCTCTGATGCCTCAGGCCGGGATAACCACCGACCTCATTGTCGGCTTTCCCGGTGAAACCGAAGAGCAATTTCAAAATACCCTGGCCGCCGTAAAAGAGATAAGATTCAATGCGGTGAACATGGCGGCTTATTCACTCCGCCCCCAGACCGCCGCCGCCCGCCTGCCCCGGCACCTGTCCGAAGAGGAAAAACATAAGCGTCTGCAGAGTTTAATTGAGGTAGTAAGAAAAGTCGTAATTTGATATAATTCAACTGAAGGGGGACAGATCTCACATGGCCAACTCTGAACTGCGAGTTTTTTACGGTACCTCCCACCCGGAACTGGGCGAGAAAATCTGCAAATACCTGGATCTCAAAGAGGGGGAGATAAAAATTTCCCGCTTCTCCGGGGGCGAGATCTACGCCCGCATCAATGAGAATGTCCGCGGACAATCGGCCGTCATCATCCAGACCTGCACCGAGAACGTTAACGAAAATCTGATGGAGCTCTTCATCATTATAGATGCCATGAAGCGCTCCTCCGCCAAATCGGTCACCGCGGTCATTCCGCATTTCGGCTACGCCCGGCAAGACAGAAAAGCCGCTTCCCGCGAGCCCATTTCCGCCAGACTGGTGGCCAATCTTTTGGAGACCGCGGGGGCGGACCGGATAGTCACCATGGACCTGCACTCGGACCAGATCCAGGGCTTCTTCAATATTCCGGTGGATACGCTGACGGCCGTACCTATTTTCACCTCTTACCTTAAAGAGAAAAATCTCAAGGAAGTGGTGGTGGTGGCGCCCGATACCGGCCGGGCCAAAGTCGCCAAGAAATTGGCGGACCGCATCGGGGCGCATCTGGCCATCCTCCATAAAGTGAGAGAGGAACATCATCAAGCGGAAGTCACCCATATTGTGGGTGAGGTTAAAGGTAAAACCGTGATCATAACCGACGACATGATCGATACCGCGGGAACCATCACCACCGGAGTGGAAACCCTGTTAAAAGAGGGCTGCAATCCCCAGATCTATGTGGTGGCCACTCACGGCATCTTCTCCGGCCCGGCGATAGAGAGGATGACCAAGGCCAATTTTGCCGAAGTCATTGTCTCCGATACTCTGCCCATTCCTAAGGAAAAGCAGTTCAAGGGGCTTAAAATACTATCGGTAGCCGAGCTTTTAGCCCAGGCGATAAAACGCAATTATGAGAATAGATCGATCAGTTCGTTGTTTGATTGACCATGAAAAAAATTAATATCGGAATATTGGGATTGGGGACGGTGGGTGCGGCGGTGGCGGAGCTTATAAAGAAAAATTCAAAAACCATCGCCCAAAAAACCGGCGTTCAGATCAGCCTTAAAAAGGGCTGTGATATCCGTAAGGTGCGTATCCCGTATCCCACAACCCGCAACCCCTACGAAATAATAAATGACCCTGAAATCTCTGTGGTAGTAGAGGCCATCGGCGGGGTTAATCCGGCCAAGAAATATGTTCTGGACTCCATCCGTGCGGGCAAACATGTGGTGACCACCAATAAAGAATTGATGGCCCTGCATATGGAAGAGATATTATCTACCGCCGCCAGGATGGGGGTTTCGGTTCTGTTTGAAGGGGCGGTGGGGGGCGGGATCCCCATACTTTCCGCCCTGAGGGATAATCTGGCGGCTAATAAGATCAGCGAAGTTTACGGCATAGTCAACGGCACCACTAATTATATCCTCTCCAAGATGAGCCGGAAGGGGTGGGAGTTCCCTGAGGCCTTAAAAGCGGCCCAGAAGAAGGGATATGCCGAGGCCAACCCTAAACTGGATGTGGAGGGCTATGACGCCTCTTATAAAGCGGTTATATTGGCGGCAGTGGCCTTTGGAGCGAAGGTTGACTGGCAGAAGGTCTATTTTGAGGGCATTTCCAGGATCACCCAGGAAGATATCCGCTATGCGGAAGAAATTGGCTATGTGATCAAATTGCTGGCCATAGCAAAAAAAGTGGGAGGCCAAATAGAAGTGCGGGTGCATCCCACTCTGGTGCCCAAAGACCATCCCTTATCTTTCATTCCCGGGCCCATGAATGCCATTTATGTGCGTGGGGATGCGGTAGGGGAGCTGATGTTTTATGGGCAGGGGGCGGGGGGAATGGCCACAGCTTCAGCCGTAATCGCTGATATCCTTTCCATTCAAAAATCCAATCCGGAAATTGAAAGTTTGGAAAAGGGTAAATTAAGACCTATGGAGGAGATCGAAAGCCGCTACTATATCCGCCTGACCGCGCCCGATCGGCATGGGGTGCTGGCGGGCATCTCCCGGGCTTTCGCGGAACAAAAAGTCAGTATCGCGGCGGTAGTGCAGAAGGAAACCAAGGGAAAAACCGCCGCCATCGTGATTATTATCCACCAGGCCAAAGAAGCGAACCTGCGCCGGGCCGTGGCCAAGCTCAAGAAGTTGTCCGTGGTAAAAGAAGTCAACAACGTGATCCGGGTCGGCCTGTAAAAATAATACTTGACAAAACTATTGTCAAGTATTATGCTATAAACATGTTCAACTTTTCCGACAGGCGGAGGCCCATCTTCACCATTTCAGTGGCCGCCGAGCTTTTAGACTGCCACCCCCGCACCCTGCGCATCTATGAACAGGAAGGGCTGGTGCACCCCCACCGCCGCAACAATATCCGTTATTATTCCCAGGAAGATATTGAGACCATTAACCAGATCTGTGAACTGATGGAAGAATGGAGTTTGAACCTCTCCGGAGTTAAGGCCTTATTTTCCGCGGCGGAGAGGTTCCATATAGAAGTTGAGAGATTAATTGAGGAAATGTTGAGATAGGATTATAATAAGAAAAGGAGAGAATTTATGATTTGCGACGAATGCCATCTTAATCCCGCCACGGTGCATGTCACCCGGGTGGTGAACGGCAAGAAGATCGTCCGCCACCTCTGCGCCGCCTGCGCGGAGAAACTGGGCTTTATGCCTACCGAATTCGGCTTCCCGGGCTTTTTTGAGATCCCGGATATTTTTGCGTCGTTGTTCAAAAGAAGACCGGCCGATCGGATCTACGATTATTTTTCGGAGTCCGCGCAAAAGGTGATCCATCTGGCCAGTGAAGAGGCCCAGCGGCTCTCCCACGACCATTTAACCGCCGAGCACCTGCTTTTGGGGATCATAAAAGAAGAGGGGACGGCGGCCAAGGTGCTCACCGATCTAGGCGTAAATCTGGTTGAGATTTTCTCTGATGTCGAATCTTTGATCGGCCGGGGCGAAGGAACTTTAAAAGAGATAAGCTTGTCTCCCCGGGCCAAAAAGGTGCTGGAGCTGGCTTATAATGCCGCCCGCGAGCTGGGATTCAATTATGTTGGTTCCGAACACATCCTGCTGGGAATCATCCGGGAGGGCGAGTCCATTGCCGCCCAGGCCCTGCATAAACGCAAGATAAGCTTTGATAAAGTGGTAAAACAGATTTTAAAGGAAGTGGAGCAAGCCCAGCAGCCGCCGGAGGAATTTCCTCCGGAATTCGGCCCGGAAGAGGGCGGAGTGCCGGAAGAATTTTTTGGTATGCCGGGAGGTTTCGGGATGGGTATGCCCGGCGCGGTGGCGCCTCCTCCCCGCAAACCGGCACTGTCCTCATACGGCCGGGATTTAACCCTGGAAGCTAAGGAGGGCCGGCTGGATCCGGTGATCGACCGCGAAAAAGAAATTGACCGCATTATCCGCATTCTCTCCCGCCGCACCAAAAACAACCCGGCCCTTTTGGGAGATCCGGGAGTGGGAAAGACGGCCATTGTGGAGGGCTTGGCGCAGAGGATCATTAAAAATGATGTCCCTGAAATATTGAAGGGCAAGCAAGTTATCGCTTTGGATTTGGGCGGCATGGTGGCGGGGACCAAGTACCGCGGGGAGTTCGAAGCCCGCGTGAAAAAGATCTTGGATGAGATCCTGGCCAAGAAGCGCCAGATAATCCTGTTTATTGATGAATTGCACACTCTGGTAGGGGCGGGGGCGGCGGAGGGAGCCATAGATGCCGCCAATATGTTAAAACCCTCCCTGGCGCGCGGGGAGTTGCAGGTAATAGGGGCTACCACGGTGGATGAATACCGCAAAAATATTGAAAAAGACGCGGCTCTGGAGCGGCGTTTCCAGCCGGTGATGGTCAATGAACCCAACCAGGAGTTGACCATTGAGATACTTAAGGGCCTCCGCGATCGCTATGAGGCCCACCATCACGTTAAAATTCCCGATGCGGCCATAGCGGAGGCGGTTTCCCTCTCCAGCCGGTATATTTCCGACCGTTTCCTGCCGGACAAAGCCATAGACGTGATGGATGAGGCGGCGGCCAAGGTGCGCCTGCGCCTGATTTCTCCTCCCAGGGAATTAAAGGAGCTGCAGCGGGCTTTGGCTAACGCTAAAAAAGAGAAGGAAGAAGCCACTACTACCCAAAAGTATGAGAAAGCCGCAGCCCTGCGCGACCAAGTAGCTGACCTGGAGAAAAAGGTCAAGCAGATGGAGGAGAGCTGGAAATTGGAGCGGGGCAAGGGTGAGGGGGCCGCGGTGGTAACTGAGGATGATATCGCAGAGGTGGTTTCAGATTGGACCGGCATTCCGGTAGTCAAATTGTCCACCGCGGAAACCGAGAAGCTTTTAAAGATGGAGGAAACCCTGCATAAGCGGGTGATCGGCCAGGATGAGGCCCTCCGGGCCATTTCCCAGGCCATCAGGCGCGGGCGGGCGGGGCTCAAAGCCCCGGAACGGCCGGTCGGCTCCTTTATTTTTGCCGGTCCCACCGGGGTGGGTAAAACCGAAGTGGCGCGTAGATTGGCGGAATTTATGTTCGGCACCATGGACGCCATGGTCCGCGTTGACATGTCGGAATATATGGAAAAGCATACCGTCTCGCGCCTGATCGGCGCCCCGCCGGGATATGTGGGCTATGAGGAAGGCGGGACCTTGACCGAAGCCGTGCGCCGCAAGCCCTATTCGGTCATCCTCTTTGATGAGATCGAGAAGGCGCACCCTGATGTCTTTAATATCCTTCTGCAAATACTGGAGGACGGGCGCCTTACGGATTCCAAAGGGCATGTGGTGGATTTTAAAAACACCGTGATCATCATGACCACCAATATCGGCCAGCGGATGATTGTCCAGCAGGGGGCTATCGGCTTTATGGCCCGGTCCGACCGGGAGGCCACCTACGAGCAGATGAAGACCATGGTGCTGGACGAGATGAAAAAGGAATTCCGGCCTGAATTCCTGAATCGCATTGACGAGATCATTGTCTTCCATCCTTTAACCGATGAAGAACTTAAACAAATCGCCGCGCTGATGATCTCCGATGTTCAGAAGCAGGTCGCCTTGCAGGAAATGAAGCTTATTGCCGGGGAAGATGTGCAGGCCTTAATCGTCAAAGAGGGATATGAGCCCAAATTCGGCGCCCGTCCCCTGCGCCGGGCGGTCCAGCGCTTTATCGAGAATCCTCTATCTAATGAAATATTAGAGGGCAAGTTCAAGGCGGGCGATGAGATAACCGCTAAGGCACAAGAGGGAAAATTGGTTTTTGAGAAGACCGGCAAGGTGGAGATCAAGAATAAAACGGTTGAAACCCCGAGCAAGCTGGAAACCACTCCGCCCAACAAAGAAACCGAGGTCAAGGAAGTCGGTGGGGAGGAGCGGGAGAAGCGGGGGAAGAAAAAAAGCAAGTGACCACCTACGAATCAGGGAAACTCGAGCCCCATTGGCAAGCGGAATGGGAAAAACAACAGCTTTTCCTGACCCCGGATAAGTTTAAAGGCCCTAAATTCTACGACCTGGTGATGTTCCCTTATCCCTCGGGCAACCTGCACATGGGCCATGTGCGCAATTACGCCATCGGCGATGTGATCGCCCGTTATAAAAGAATGCAGGGCTTCTCGGTATTGCATCCCATCGGCTGGGACGCTTTCGGCATGCCGGCCGAGAACGCCGCCATCAAGAATAAAACCCACCCCGGGCCCTGGACTGATCAGTGCATAGAAAAGATGAAAAAACAGCTTAAACGGCTGGGTATCTCTTACGACTGGAGCCGGGAGGTCAACACCAGCAAGCCCGATTATTATAAATGGACGCAGTGGATGTTCCTTTTGATGTATGAGCGGGGTTTGGCCTATCGGAAGAAGGCCCTGGTCAACTGGTGCCCCAAATGTGAAACGGTCCTGGCCAATGAGCAGGTGCTCAAAGACGACAGATGCTGGCGCTGTGAGACGCTGGTAGAAGAAAAAGAACTGGAGCAGTGGTTCTTTAAGATCACCGAGTATGCCGACCGCCTGCTCAATGATCTCGAAAAACTTCCCGGCTGGCCGGAGCCGGTCAAAATCATGCAGAGAAATTGGATAGGGAAGTCGGAAGGGGTGGAGATCAAATTTCGAGTTACGAATAACGAATTAGTTATATATACTACCAGGCCGGACACCTTGTTTGGCGTGACTTACATGGTTTTGGCGCCGGAGCATCCGCTGGCGCTGGAATTGTCCAAAGGGACGGCTCAGGAAAAACCGGTTCGGGAGTATATTGAGAAGGTTAAACATGAGTCTACCCATGAGCGTTCCATGAAAGCGGCCAAGGATGGAGTTTTTTCCGGCGGATATGCCGTAAATCCTGCCAACCAGGAACAGGTGCCAATCTGGATCGCCGATTATGTCCTGATGGAATACGGCACCGGAGCGGTGATGGCGGTGCCGGCACATGACCAGAGGGACTTTGAGTTCTCCCAGCAGAACAACTTGCCCATAAAACAAGCGCCGCCCTTTACCGGGGAAATCGGGATAAAGAAGACCAATTATAAACTTCGTGATTGGCTGGTTTCCCGCCAGAGGTATTGGGGCGCACCCATCCCGATCATCTATTGTGATAAGTGCGGGACGGTTCCCGTTCCGGATAAAGATTTACCGGTCAAACTCCCCCAGGATGTAAAATTCACCGGCGAGGGGGCTTCCCCCTTAACCCAGGTCAAAGAATTCGTTAATGTTAAATGTCCAAAATGCGGCATGCCTGCCCGGAGGGAAACCGATACCCTGGATACCTTCAACTGCTCCTCCTGGTATTACTTTCGCTACTGCGATCCAAGAAATGATAAAAAACCTTTTAACCGCGAGCTTGTCGAGCGGTGGATGCCGGTGGATCAATACATCGGCGGAATTGAGCATGCCATCCTGCATCTTTTATATTCCCGGTTTTTTACCAAGGTCCTGTACGATGCCGGCTGGTCCAATTGCGACGAACCCTTTACCAATCTTTTGACACAGGGAATGGTGGTCAAAGACGGCGCTAAGATGAGCAAGAGTAAAGGCAACGTGGTCGATCCGGACTACATTATAGAAAAATACGGAGCAGACACGGCGCGTTTGTTTATTCTGTTTGCTTCTCCGCCGGAGCGGGAGCTCGAATGGTCGGATGCGGGAGTGGAGGGGTGCTATCGGTTTCTGGCGAGAGTGTGGCGATTGGTTTCGGATAATGACGAATTACGAATTTCTAATGACGAATTAATGAACAAGAATTCAAAATTATTAAAAAAGACGCACCAATTCATCAAGGGTATCACTGAAGATGTTGAAAGATTTTCCTTCAATACGGCAATTGCGAAAATGATGGAATTCACTAACTTATTATATGAATATAAAGATGATAAAACCTTAATTCGAAATTCATCATTCGCAATTCGTAATTTATTGATCCTTCTTTCTCCCTTCGCTCCCCATTTAAGCGAGGAGCTCTGGCATCGATTAGGCCATAAGGATTCAATTTTAAAACAGGCCTGGCCGAAATATGATCCGGATTTGATCGTGGAGGAGGAAATCACCATTCCGGTGCAGGTAAACGGCAAACTGCGCGATACCATTGTGGTGCCGGCCGAAGCCCAGGACGATCTTTTAAAAGAGAAAGCTCTGGCCTCGGAAAGAGTTAAAACCTTTACTGCCGGCAAAGAGATTAAGAAGGTAATTATTATCCCCAAGAAACTTATAAATCTGGTAGTCGGTTAACTAAAAACCCCAAGGATTTAAACTTAGAGCTTAGAACTTTGAGCTTATTTAGGGTTTAGAGTTTTGGGCTTAGTGTTTATCTAAAACAAATTATTACATGTTATAATATATATTATGTTTCAGAAGTATTACCTCACCACTCCGCTTTACTATGTCAACGACATCCCCCATATCGGCCATTCTTATACCACCATCGCCGCCGATGTTTTAGCCCGCTATCAGCGGATGAAGGGCCGGGAGGTTTATTTTTTAACCGGAACCGATGAGCACGGGCAGAAGGTGTGGAAAGCGGCCGAATCCCAGGGCAACCCCCCCCAGCAGTTCGTAGATGAGATCGTAGAGCGTTTCAAGTCCGCCTGGAAAACTTTAAATATAACCTATGATGATTTTATCCGCACCACCGAGCCGCGGCATGTAAAAACGGTCCAGCAAATATTCAGCCGGCTTTTAAAACAGGGAGATATTTATAAAGGCGAATATGAGGGCTGGTACTGCGTGCCCTGTGAAACTTATTGGGCCGAGCCGGAGCTTAGGGAAGATATGGAGGGGCGCAAGCTTTGCCCCGACTGCGGCCGGGTAACCGACCTTTTAAAAGAGGAGACCTATTTTTTTAAGCAGTCCAAATATCAGGAACAGCTCCTGTCGCATATCGAAGCCCATCCCGATTTTATCAAGCCCGATTCCCGCAGGAATGAAATAGTCCAGTTTATCAAGCAGGGCCTGCGCGATTTATCCGTCACCCGCACGGCTTTCCCCTGGGGTGTGCAATTGCCCGATGACCCCCGGCATGTGGTCTATGTCTGGTTTGACGCCCTGATCAATTATATCTCGGCCCTGGGATATCCAGAGGGAGAAAAGTTCAAAAAGTTCTGGCCGGCCGAGGTGCACCTGATGGGCAAGGAGATCGTCCGTTTCCACGCCGTCACCTGGCCCTGCATGCTCATGGCGCTGAATATCCCGCTTCCCCAGATGATCTTCGGACATGGGTGGTGGACAGTTGAAGGGCGCAAGATGAGCAAGTCCAAAGGGAATGTGGTCGATCCCCTGGTCCTGGCGGCGGAATATGGAGTGGATGCGGTGCGCTATTTTATTCTACGTGAAGTGCCCTTCGGGGTCGACGGCGATTTTTCCATGATGTCTTTTATCAAAAGATACAATGCCGATCTGGCTAATGATCTGGGAAATTTGTTGAGCCGTACACTGACGATGATAGAAAAATACTTTAAATCCCTAGTTCCTAGTTCCCAGTTCCCAGCCACAGATGATTTAAGCGCTGAAATCCAAAAACTCATTAAAAATACACCCCAAGAAGTAGATTCCTGCATGGAGCGGCTGGCCTTCTCTGATGCCCTGGGTGCCGTTTGGAAACTTATCAGCCAAGCTAATTATTACATTGAGAAAGAGGCGCCCTGGCAGTTGGCCAAAGCGGGCCAGACCGATAAACTGGCGGCGGTCTTATATAATCTTTATGAAACACTCCGGATTGTAGCGATTCTCGTCAGCCCAACCATGCCTGAAACTGCCAATAAAATCTGGGAGCAGTTGAATTTGCCGTCACAACCGCAAAAAACAGCTCCCGAACCCTTTGGCGCAAAGATTGCCGGGGTGCAGATCAAGAAGGGATCAATTCTCTTCCCCAAATTGCAAAAATAAGGAACAGATTAATGTACATAGATACCCATGCCCACCTCACCATGCCCGAATATTCGGACATTAACGATGTGATATCCCGCGCGCGGGACGCCAAAATAGAAGCCATCATCAACGCCTCCTTTGATCTTGAATCCTCCAAGGCCGCGCTTTGTTTAGCGGGAGACCTTGATTTTATTTATGCGGCGGTAGGGGTGCATCCCCATGATGCCAATCTGGTGGATGACCGCCTGATTGCTGAAATCGAACATCTGGCTTCCGATCCTAAAGTGGTGGCAATAGGGGAGACGGGCCTGGATTATTTTAAAAACCTTAAGCCGAAGGAAATTCAGATTGCCGCCTTCAGAAAATTTCTTCAATTGGCGCAAAAGCTCGGGAAGCCGGTCATTATCCACTGCCGGGAGGCCCAGACGGATGTTATCCGTGTCATGCGGGAAGAGGATCAGGGAAAATTGCGAGGGGTTTTCCATTGCTTTGCCGGGGATGAGACCTTGATCAAATTCGCTCAGGACCTTAAATTTTTTATTTCCTTCACCGGCAACCTGACCTTTAAAAAGGCCGAGGCCGTGCGCGAAAACATTAAAAAAATTCCTCTGGAGATGCTCCTTTTGGAGACCGATTGCCCCTATCTGGCGCCGGAGCCCTTTCGGGGACAGAGGAATGAGCCGGCCTTCATCACCTATATCGCCCGGGCCATGGCGGAGATAAAAGGCATTCCGCTCGAAGAGCTGGCCATGCAAACCACCCTTAATGCCAGGGAATTGTTTAAAATATGAACGACCTGATTTTCCTCTGTGAGCAGACCGCGGTTTTATTGGAAGCGGGAATGCCGTTGAGCCAAGCCCTGACTATTATCCAAAGCCGCAGTCCCCGCAGATTGGAGGTTAAACTTCAGGAAACGGTAAAAAGCCTGGAAGCCGGCTTATCGTTCTCAGAAGCATTAGAAAAAAATGGGTTGTTAAAAAATTACCTGGCCTCGCTCCAGATCGCCGAGCGCGACGGGCAACTGACCGAGGCCTTACTGCAGGCCGCTCAACAGATGAGAAAAAATCAAAATTTCCAGGAGAACCTGAAAAGATCCCTGGCTTATCCTTCTATTATTATGGGGACCAGCGTTTTGTGCCTGTTTTTTCTGATCTTTGTTATCCTGCCGACCTTTTCCCAATTATTTTCTGATTTTTCCATGCCCCTGCCGCCCCTTACCCGATTAATGGTAATGCTCCCCAAATTTTGGCCCATATTCATGACTGGTTTGGCCGGTTCCTTATTTTTTATTTACCGGCTCTGGGTTAATCCCGACCTTAGATTAAAAATCCCCTGGCTCAAAGAAATCACCGGCAAATTGACTTTAAGTGCCGTATGTCATACTCTATCTCAGCAGATCCAGGCCGGAGTGCCTATTTTAACCGGGCTGGAATCCACCCTTTACGGAGTTAAGATCATGAAAATCAAAACAGCCCTAAGAGGGGTTAAAGAAGGAGTGGAGGGCGGCCAATCCTTGGCTGAGGCGCTTTCAAAGTTTAAGATCTTTCCCTCGTTCATGGTGCAGATGGCCATGGTGGGTGAACAATCCGGCACCCTGGGTAAAATGTTAAACTCCGCCGGGGAACTTTTTGAGGTAGAGGCCGAGCAAGCCCTAAAAAAAGTTACCATATGTATCGAGCCGGCAGCCACCCTGATTATAGGGGCGGCGGTGGGGTTTATCGCGCTGGCCATGATGATGCCGCTGTTTTCTCTGATGAACACGATGTTATGACAGGAGGTGAATAAGGTGAAAAACAAAGGTTTTACATTGATTGAAATCTTGGTGGTTATCGGGATTATAGGGCTGTTGATCGTTTTCCTGGTGCCCAATCTTTTGGGGGCGCAGGACCGCGCCAAGGAGGCCTCGGTCAAGGCGGTGATGCATTCCGTGCAGCTGGCGGTGGAGGCCTATAATATGGAAAACAATACCTATCCGGTGGGCAATAACCTGACGGTTAAGAATTTATGCGAGCATTACCTGATGGTGGGGGGCTATATCGCCTCCGTTCCCAAAAACCCCTTTACCGGACAAGAATATCAGGAAGGGGATTTGTCGGGAAAGATCGTCTATGATTATAATACCGTAAGCGGTAAATATACTCTGATCGGTTATAAAAGAAATGGCATATCGAAAATTCTGGAGCTTACTAATATGTAGTCTGGTCCTTTTCTCTTCTGCCCAGGCACTGGATTACGACCCCGAAGGAAGGCTGATCTTCGCCTTGGGAGGCGAGGTATCAGTGCTAAATCCTATCCTCTCAACTGATACATCGTCAGGTGCAGTAGAGGGGGTCATTTTCACCGGCTTAACCAAGGTCAATGAGAACCTCGAGGTCATCCCTGACCTGGCCCAATCCTGGAAAATCTCAAAAGACGGCAAGATCTGGACCTTTTACCTGCGCCGGGACGTAAAGTGGCACGACGGGATTCAATTTACCGCTGAAGATGTCAAATTTACTTTCGATTCCATCTTAAACCCCAAGGTCAACTCGGTCCGCCGGAGTGATTTTATAATAGACGGCCAGCCCATCCAGTTTAAAGTCATCGATAAATATACCCTGCAGGCCATTCTTCCCAAACCTTTTGCCCCTTTTCTGGTGCGTTCCGGCATGAGTGTTATTCCCAAACATCTGCTGGCCGGAAAAGACATTAATACCGCGGATTTCAACCGGAAACCCGTCGGGACCGGTCCTTTCAAATTCTCCGAATGGAAAACCGGGGATTATATTAAGGTAGTCCGCAATAATGATTATTACGACGGCCAGCCGCGCCTGGCGGAAATCACATTTAAAATCATCCCAGACGAGAATGCCACGCTGGTCGCTTTAGAAGCAGGGGAGATCGATGAGGCCGGCATTCCGCCCAAGGATTATTCCCGCATGAAAAAGGTCAAGGGAATCAGGGTATATGAATATGATGCCCTTTTATACACTTATCTGGGATTAAATTTGGATAAGCCCTGTTTTAAAGACCGAAGAGTCAGGCAGGCGCTGGCCTACGCCACCAATAAAAAACAGCTGGTTTCCCTGATTTTGAAGGGATTGGGTTCTCCGGCTTATTGCCCCTCCGCTCCCCTCTCCTGGGCTTATTCCGATAATGTGGAGAAATACCCTTATAATCCTGAAAAGGCCAGGCAACTCTTAAAAGAGGCCGGCTGGGAGAAGCTGGAGTTTATCTGTCTGGTGAACCAGGGCAATAAGGAACGGGAGAAAGCCGCCACTATCCTGCAGCAGCAGTTTAAAAAAGTCGGCATCAAAATGAATATCCGGGTTTTAGAATGGTCGGCTCTGCTCAAGATCATAAACAAGCCCACCGCCCCCAAGGATTTTGATGCGGTGATCATCGGCTGGTCGCTGGGGCTGGATCCCGATAGTTATTCCATCTGGCATTCCAGCCAATATCCCAAAGGTTTTAATTTTATCCGCTATATAAATCCTCAGGTTGACCGCTTGCTGGAAGTCGGCCGCACTACTATGGATAAAGCCCAGCGGAAAGCTATTTATGCCAAATTAAACCGCCTGATTTCGGAAGATCAACCCTATGTTTTCCTCTGGTATCCCAGAGTAGTCACGGGCATTCGCGATAGAGTGGGTGGATTGTCCAGGCCCGGCCCAGCTGGCCTGTTCCTCAACATCGAAAAAGTCTACGTAAAGAAGTGAAATTTTCCCTTCCCTCCACCGATAACAAAACGGCTGGAGGTCTAACTTATGAAAGGAATAATGGATGCTACAGGTCCAGATTTGACGGCTAGACGTATTTGTCAGAGCGATGGCCCAGCGGCCGGCCTTCCGGTTAAGATTTGCATAGTGACTCGAGCGCCAGGGGAGTACCATTTGAGAATGGAAGAGGTGGCCAAACTGGCGGAGGGGGCGGGAGGGCTGACTTTTTTTAATTTAAGGCATCTGGCCCAGCAGAGGGTTGCGATTACCCTTCAATTATTAAAAGCCATCAAGGAAAGGCCTTATATCAGGGATCTTTTTGCTATAGAAAATCTGACTTGCATCAGTTATGATATCCCCATTTTAGCCATGAACCAATTAAATCGAATCCTGACAGAAGTCCGGGAAAGGCCCAGGGAGGGAAGGGGATTTGAGGAAGAGAAGGTGACTTTTGACCTTTCCCGCTTCAGGGAAGGCCGGCGCCCCGTTCTTAACGATCCCGCATTTCTGCTAGATTTATTCGTTGAAGAAAAAATAGCTTAGGATAAACCTTTTGCGCATTGTTCACTGATAGGATAAAATATCCCCAGGATGCGCAAATTTATTGCTCGCAGACTGCTTCAACTTATCCCCCTCTTGATCGGTGTTTCGCTTATTTCCTTCTTTGTGATGCACCTGGCTCCCGGCGACCCCACCGCCTTATTTATTGACCCCAATATTAATCCGCAGGAACTGGCCCGGGTGCGCGTAAACTGGGGATTGGACCAGCCCATCCACATTCAGTATGTTAAATGGCTATGGAACGCATTAAGATTGGATTTTGGCCGGAGTTATACCAGCGGTCAGCCGGTAATTGTGGAGATCGCCGAACGTTTGCCCAATACTTTGCTACTCATGATTTCCTCATATATTTTGACTTTGCTGATCTGTATTCCGGTGGGCGTTTATTCGGCAGTTAAAAAGGGCGGCTGGTTTGATAATCTTTTCACGGTCCTTTCCTTTGCCGGCATGGCTATCCCTACCTTTTGGGTAGGCCTAATGCTTATGCTTTTATTCGCTGTCCAATTAGGATGGCTGCCGGCGGTGGGCATGTTCGATCCGCTGATAAGGGAAAAAGGAATAGTGATAAGGGTTATGGATGTTTTAAGGCATATGCTCCTGCCGTTGATAGCCATGACCGTAGGCAGTTTAGCGGGTCTGACCAGATATCAACGGGCGGCCATGCTGGAGGTTTTGAATCAGGATTTCATTAGAACAGCCCGGGCCAAGGGTTTGCCTGAAAGGATCGTTATATTCAAGCACGCCCTGCGCAATGCACTGATCCCGATCGTGACCATCATGGGCCTCTCCCTTCCCGATCTTTTCGGCGGGGCGTTCATCATCGAGACCATTTTCGCCTGGCCGGGGATGGGGCGGTTGGGTGTGCAGGCCATTTTTCAGCGCAATTATCCGCTGATCATGGGGATCGTCATGTTTTCAGCTCTGCTTATCGTCCTCGGCAATCTCTTTGCTGATATTGGATACGCGCTGGTTGATCCAAGGATCCGTTATGAAAAAAAATAAACTAGCCGTATTCGGCCTATCGGTTTTGGGCTTATTTGTTTTGCTGGCGATCTTTGCGCCATTGATCGCGCCTTATGACCCATCAGATATAGTGGAGAACGAGACCCTGCCACCCTCACTAAAGCACCTGTTCGGGACCGATGACCTGGGAAGGGACATCTTCAGTCGCGCGCTCTTCGGGGCCAGGATTTCATTGACCGTCGGTCTGGTGGCGGTAATCATCGCAATTTCGATCGGCACCCTGTTCGGCGCCATCGCCGGATATTACGGCGGATTGGTCGATTCGGCCGTTATGCGCTTCGTGGATATCATGCTGGCGTTCCCCTCCATTTTCTTGATTTTAGCCATTCAGGTAATGCTGACCCCCAATATATATAATGTAATGATCGTCATCGGCCTGACCTCCTGGATGGGGGTGGCGCGGTTGGTGAGGGGGGAATTCCTGCGCATTCGGGAGTTGCAGTATGTGGAGGCCGCGCGGGCTATTGGAGCCTCCGACCTGCGCATAATTTTTCGCCACATCCTCCCCAACGCCACCGCCCCCATAATCGTGGCGGCGACTTTGGGTATGGCGGGGGCTATCCTGACCGAATCGGCCCTGTCGTTTCTGGGATTGGGAGTACAACCCCCCATGCCTTCCTGGGGCAACATGCTTATGGATTCCCAGGCCTATATGCGCGATGCCCCGTGGATGGCGATCATCCCGGGGCTTTTGATCCTGATCACCGTTCTTTCTCTTTATTTTGTGGGCGAAGGGTTAAGGGAGCACTTGAATGTTAGAGGTTAGGAACCTATCCACTTATTTTTATCAAGAAGATTCTGTAGTGAAAGCGGTGGAGGGTGTGAGTTTGGCGGTGGCGAAGGGCGAAACGTTAGGCGTAGTGGGGGAATCGGGATCGGGCAAGTCCACACTGGCGCTTTCGCTTATGCGCCTGATCTATCCGCCGGGAAAGATCGTCTCCGGAGAAGTGGTCTTTAACGGTCGGGATCTGATGAAACTATCCGAGGAAGAGATGATCAAGATCCGCGGGGCCAAAATTTCCATCATTTTCCAGGATCCCTTCACTTCGCTTAACCCGGTCTATACGGTAGGCGACCAGATCGCGGAGGCGGTTAAACTCCACCAGGGCTTGAGCAGGAGGGAGGCCTGGCAGAAAGCCGTCGAGATGTTGGAAATCGTTAGGATTAAGGATTCAGGAGTAAGGATCAAGGACTATCCCCACCAGTTTTCCGGCGGCATGCGGCAGAGAGTGATGATCGCCATGGCCCTGGCCTGTAAGCCCGAGATCCTGATCGCCGACGAGCCCACCACCGCGCTGGATGTCACCATCCAGGCGGAGATACTCAGATTGCTCAAGGAACTGCAGAAGGAACTTAAGCTTTCGATTATCTATATCACCCACAATTTCGGCATCGTAAAGCAGATGTGCGAGCGGGTGATGGTGATGCGCCGGGGGAAAATAGTGGAAGAAGGCAGGATTCGGGAAGTTATGGATAATCCGCGGGAAAGTTATACCAAAGGTTTAATTGACAGCTTGAAGGTGTTGAATGATAGAAGTTAAAGAGCTGAAAAAATATTTTGGAGAGGTCCGGGCGGTGGATGGGGTGAGTTTAATGGTTGCGTCGGGCGAATCGTTGGGATTGGTGGGGGAATCGGGCTCCGGCAAATCCACTCTGGCGCGGCTGATCCTTAAGCTTATCGAGCCCGACAGCGGGACCATCAGTTATGACGGCATTAAGAACATCCGGAAGGAATGCCAGATCGTGTTCCAGGATCCGCAAACCTCGCTCAATCCCCGGATCAAGATCGGAGAGGCCATTGGGGAGCCGATCGCGATCCACCAACTTCTCTCCGGGGAAAGGATCGGGATAAGGATCAAGCAATTGTTGGAAATGGTGGGATTACCGCCGGAATTTGCTGACCGCTACCCTCATGCTTTATCCGGCGGAGAGAGGCAAAGGGTGGGGATTGCCAGGGCCCTGGCGGCGGAGCCCCGCTTTTTGGTGCTGGATGAGCCGGTCTCCTCGCTCGATGTAACCATCCAGGTCCAGATCCTCAATCTGCTGAAAGAATTAAAGAAAAAGCTCGACCTGACCTACCTTTTTATCGCCCACGACCTCTCGACTATCGGCTATATGTGTGATAGAATAGCGGTAATGAGTGCCGGAAAGATCCTGGAAACAGGGACTAAAGAGCAAGTGTTATCCGCCCCCCAAAACCCTTACACCCAGCTGCTTTTAGCCTCCTCACCCCAGATCTAAAACCGGTGAAATTTTTAAAATAAGACCCCGATATAGGGATAGTGAGGGAACAAGATGGAAGATTTTCGCTGTAAATTTTGCCACAGATTATTGGCCAAAGTTGAGAACTCCAAAAAAGTGGAGATCAAATGCCCCAAATGCAAGACCATGAACCTCTTTGCCGACAACCAGATCCTGATCGTGGAGATTGACGAGGCCTATCTGCAAAAGAAGATCATGAAGGGCAAGATCCATTACGGAGTGGTCAATAATTAGTGAAATTTTCAAAAAGTAAAGACGATAAATATACAGGTAGATAAATATGGAAGAATTCCGCTGTAAATTTTGCCACCGCTTGCTGGCCAAGGTTGAAGAGGCCGGCAAGGTGGAGATCAAGTGCCCCAAATGCAAAACCTTAAACCTCTTTACCGAAAACGAGATCATCGTGGTGCAGGTGGACGAAGATTATTTAAGAAGAAAATTCAACAAGGTCTCTGACCCCCAAACCCCGGTTATGTAAATGCTTCCGCCAGCCCGGAATGTATAATCCTATTATTACTAATATTGATTCCGCTTTTAATGGTTAGATTTTTCTCCGCTGCTTTTTCAATCCCCAAATTAATGATTTCGATAATATAGGGAAGAACCGCTGATCCCAGCGCCTCGGAGGTGGTGCGCGCCCCCAGGGAGGGGAGGTTGGGCGGGGCGAAGCAGAAAATATCCGTATTTCCAATTTTAGGCAGATTGAAGGGATCGAGGATGCTGGTTTGCAGGGCTCCTTCTATCCCTCCGCCCTGGTCAATGTCCACCGGGTAGACGCAGCCCCCGGGCAGCATAGTGGCCAGAAGCTCACGGGTGATGAGTTTTTCCGGCGACTTTCCGGTCGTGTACATGCTGGAGACCGCAAAGAAAGAACCCTTGATCGAGGAAGGCAATTTCTTCAAGCTTACCCGATCGATCAAGTGGACTTCATATCCCCGGAGGCTAAATTCCTTGGCGGCGCATCTTCCCACTGCCCCGGCACCTAGAATGGTTGCCCGGAGGTTCCCAATGGTTTTCCGCGAGAGCAGGGCGAACCAGTCGGCATGGCGGACGAGGATTCTGGCGGCGGCCTCCGACATGGGAGCCAGACAGGGAAAATATTTACGGCCTTCCCGCTCGGTCTCCATAGTCTCCAAACAAATAAAAGTAGCTCCGGATTTTATGGCTTGGTTGGTTCTATCTTTGCTTTCGGCAAAGTGCTGGTAGGACATGAAAATCTTGCCTTTGATCTTGTTAAAGTCCTCATTTTTGGTCTCTTTGACCCCCAGGACCAGATCGGCAGACAGTGCCTGGTCGTGGCTTACTGTTTTTGTGGCCCCGGCCTTTAGGTAATCCTCATCTTTGTAATCAATTTTAATTCCCGCATTGGCTTCCACCCAGACCTCAGCCTGCGGGCACTGCCTTTTAAGTGCGGCAACCAGCGCAGGGATAAGAATTACCCGGTTTTCGACTTCTCTGCCGAGGGTATCGGCTTTTGATTCTTTAAGGATGGAGAGAATCATTTAACCACTGAAGCGCAGCGATCACAGAGGGTAGGATGATCTTTGTGCGTTCCCACGCTCTCACTCCACATCCAGCAGCGTTCGCATTTATGGCCGGAAGCGTGAGCTATCTTCGGATCACATTTCCCGGAGGAAAGTTTAACCTCAGAAACAATGAAGAACATAGCCAATAATTCTTCAACCGACTTTAAGGCCTTAAGCTCTTCTCCTTCGGCAAAGATCTCAATCGCAGCCTCAACCGAGGAGGCGATCGTTTTCTGGTTGCGGGCTTCCTCTAAAACCTTATAAACTTTCTCCCGGACCAAAAGCAGGGTATCCCATTTAGCTCCCAGTTTTTCATCCAGATATTCCTTTTTCACCTCGGGAAAACCTAAAAGAAAGACGCTTTTCTCTTTGGGCCGGCTGAAGGAGTAGATGTTCTCCGCGGTGTAGGAGAGAATGGGGGCCAGCATCCTGATTAGGCTATCCAATATCTCGGCCATAGCGGTCTGCGCCGATCGTCTCTTATTGGAATCACGGTCCTCGCAATAAAGCCGGTCCTTGCTCATGTCCAGGTATAGGGCCGAAAGGTCGTTCACGCAGAAATCGTAGATCGAGTGATAAACGATGTGGAACTCGAACTCATCGTAGGCCTTTTTGACCCTTTCGATCAAGCGATGCAGGCGGAGCAGTATCCAACGGTCGATCTCTAATAACCCCCTCTCGTTCTCCCCCTTAGCAAGGGGGAGATGGCCCGAAGGGACAGAGGGGGTAAAGTCATTGAGATTACTTAAAAGGAAGCGGCAGGTATTCCTTATCTTTAAGAAGGCATCCTGCACTTGCTTTAATATCTTGTCCGAGGCCGCCATATCATTGCGAAAATCGGTAGAGGCTACCCATAATCTTAATACATCCGCGCCGTATTTTTTTATTACCTGCTGAGGGTCTACCACGTTCCCCAGCGATTTGCTCATCTTCTTGCCGGCATCATCGATGGTAAAACCGTGGGTTAAGACCGCCTTATAAGGCGCGTGCCCCATCTGCCCGATGCCGATCAAAAGCGAGGATTGGAACCAGCCGCGGTGCTGATCGGAACCCTCGAGGTATAGATCGGCCACTCCATCGATCACCGCCGCATAAGAAGAACCGGACTCGAACCACACATCCAGGATGTCGGTTTCTTTTGTAAATTCTGCTCCTCCACAGCTGCATTTTGTCCCACTGGGCAATATTTCTTTGGCTTCCTGTTCGAACCAGCCATTGGTGCCTTCCTTCCGGATAAGCTCACGAATAGCTTGGTTGAAGATTCCCGTGATCTGCGGCTTGCCGCATTTTGTGCAATAGAAAGCGGGGATGGGCACGCCCCAAGAGCGCTGGCGGGAGACGCACCAGTCGGGCCGTGTCTCCACCATTCCCCGGATGCGGTTCTCCCCCCAATTGGGGTACCATTTGGTGTTTTGAATGGCTTTTAGGGCCTCCTCCCGCATATGGTTCTTATCCACCGAGATGAACCACTGCTCGGTGGCCCTAAAGATAACCGGCTTTTTGCACCGCCAGCAGTGGGGATAGGAATGCTTGAAGAACTCCAATTTCATGAGCGTGCCGTTCTCCTGCATTTTTTGCGTAATGAGCTTGTTTGACTCGTCGTAGTGCTTGCCTTTGATGAAATCGGGCACCGTATCGTCAAAATATCCCCGGCCGTTCACCGGCATGACGATGGGGAGCTTATATTTTAATCCCACCTGGTAATCTTCGGCGCCGTGCCCGGGGGCGATATGCACGAAACCGGTCCCTTGTTCGAGGGTTACCAGCTCATCAAGCACCACGGGAACCTCTTTTTCTATGAAAGGGTGGCGGCACAGGAGGCCTTCGAGGAACTTTCCTTTGGTCTTGTCCAAAACCCTATGCTTTTTAAGCTCCAGCCGGGAGATGAAATCTTCGAGCAAACCCTCCGCCACCACATAGACCTCACCATTAGTCTCCAGGAAGACATATTCCAGGTCCGGATGCGCCGCTACCGCCACATTGGCGGGCAAGGTCCAGGGGGTAGTGGTCCAGATGACAAAGGAAACCGGCAACCCGAGACTGGCGACCGAGGAACGTTTATCAAAAGATTTATTATCAACGACGGCAAATTTGACATAGATGGAGGGGGAACGGTCATCCTCGTATTCCAACTCAGCTTCTGCCAATGCGGTTTGATCGGTAGGGCACCAGTGGATGGGTTTTAATCCACGGTAAACGTACCCCTTCTCCGCCAGGATCCCGAAAAGCTCCACGATCTTCTCTTCATAGGAATGGTCAATAGTGAGGTAGGGCTTATCCCACTCGCCGAAGACCCCCAGTTTCTTGAACTCCCGGCGCTGAAGGTCAACATACCTGAGAGCATATTCCTTGCACTTTTCCCTGAACTCGGTGACGCTCATATCCTTGCGCTTATCCCCAATTTCCTTGATGAGCTGGGTTTCAATGGGCAGGCCGTGGCAGTCCCAGCCGGGAACATAAGGGGCATAAAAGCCGGCTAGGTTTTTATATTTGACCACTATGTCTTTTAAGATCTTGTTTAAAGCATGACCCAGGTGGATGTCGCCGTTGGGGTAGGGGGGGCCGTCATGCAGTATGTATTTCTCGCGCTTTTCATTCTTTTCTAGAATTTTATGGTAAATGTCCGTTTCCAGCCATAAATTTTCAATTTCCTCCTCCACCTTTTGCAGATTGGGGCGGATGGGGAAATCGGTTTTGGGTAAGTTTAAGGTTTGCTTGTATTCCATAGAATCTTAAGCGTACATCTGCCCCTCGTAGGGGGGAGGGGTGTATTTGGGCGGTTCTTTCTTCGGTTCGATTTTTTTCTCTTTGGTGCGGACAGGGCTTTTAATTAGAGCTGCAGCTAAAACCTCATCCATCTCGGAGACAAGAATAAAGTTAAGGTCCTCCGGCAGTTCTTTCTTTATTTCATCCAGGTCTTTTTTGTTTTCCTGAGGTAAGATGACATTTTTGATCCCTGCCCGCCGTGCGGCCAGAAGTTTTTCTTTTAACCCGCCGATGGGTAAAACCTTGCCCCGCAAAGTTATCTCCCCGGTCATAGCCACATCCCGCCGGACCGCAGTGCCGCATAAGGCCGAAGTTAAGGCCGTGGCAATGGTTATGCCGGCGGAAGGGCCGTCCTTGGGCACCGCGCCTTCCGGCACATGGACGTGAATGTCGAATTTACGGTAGAAATTCTCATCTATGCCCAGCTCTTCCGCCCGTGAGCGGATGTAGCTCATGGCGGCCTTGGCGGATTCCTGCATCACTTCGCCCAACTGGCCGGTCAGGGTAAGGTTGCCGCGCCCCTTCATGATGGTGACTTCTATGGGGGTGGTATCCCCGCCCACTTCGGTCCACACCAAACCGGTGGCGGTGCCGATCTGGTCGGCTTCTTCCGCCAGCCCGAAGCGGTATTTCGGCGCGCCCAGATATTCTTCCAGGCCTTCTTTTCCCACCTTGAATTTGATTTTTTTCTCCTTCTCTCTGACTATAATGGTGGCGATTTTCCTTAAGATGGTGGCGATGGTCCGCTCCAGATTTCTAACTCCGGCTTCCTTGGTGTACTCGCGGACCACGCTTAAGAGGGCGTCTTCCGTAAATTCCACCTGGTCGGCCTTGAGGCCGTGCTTTATGAGCTCTTTGGGGAGGAGATAATTTTTAGCGATCCCCATCTTTTCCTCTTCGGTATAGCCCGACATCTCAATAATCTCCATGCGATCGCGCAGGGGGCGGGGGATGGGTTCCTGGGTATTGGCGGTAGTGATGAAGAAGACATCGGAGAGGTCAAAGGGATGCTCCAGATAATGGTCTGAGAATTCCTTGTTCTGTTCGGGATCCAGCACTTCGAGCAAAGCCGAGGCCGGATCCCCGCGGAAGTCCATGCCCATTTTATCCACTTCATCCAGCAGGAAGACCGGGTTAGCCACCCCCACTTTATGGATATTTTGGATGATCCGGCCGGGAAGCGCTCCCACATAGGTGCGGCGGTGTCCGCGGATCTCGGCTTCATCCCGAATGCCTCCCAGGGAAACCCGGATGAATTTGCGGCCCATGGCCCGGGCAATGCTGCTGGCGATAGAGGTTTTTCCCACCCCGGGCGGGCCCACCAGGCATAAGATGGTGCTGCCGATCTTCCCGGTCAGCTGGAGGACCGCGAAATATTCCAGAATCCTTTCTTTGACTTTTTTAAGCCCGTAATGGTCTTCATTTAATATCTTTTCCACCTCGGTGATGTCCAGTTTGCTTTTGGTCTTCTTTTTCCAGGGAAGCTCGACCAGCCAGTCCAGATAGGTGCGGATCACGGTGGCCTCGGCCACCATGGAGGGCATCTTACTGAGCCGCTCCAGTTCTTTTTCGCACTTTTCCTTTACCTCGGCGGGCAGTTTGGCCGATTCTATCTTTTTCTTGTATTCGGCCAGCTCCGGCTGCATCTCCTCGCCCTCCGCCTCTTCCCCCAGCTCTTCCTGGATGGCCCGCAGTTTTTCTTTAAGATAGTATTCTTTCTGGACTTTCTCGATTTGCCGGCGCACTTTGCCCTGCAGTTTTTTCTCCACTTCCAGGACTTCAATTTCTTTGCTTAAAATTTCCGAAAGCTTTTTCAATCTTTTTTCGGCGGCCACGGCCTCCAGGATGGACTGTTTCTCATCCACCTTCAAAGTCAGATAGGAAGCGATGAGGTCCGCCAGGCGGCCGGGATGGTCCACGTTGATAATGGACATCAGGGTTTCGGGCGGAATGCGTTTATTCAGTTTTACGTAGGTTTCGAACTGTTTGATGATGGTGCGCACCAGGGCTTCGGCCTCGGTGGAGAGGGTTTCGGGCTCCGCCAGGCGGGCAATCTGCACTTTGAAATAGGGGGATTCCTGGGTGAACTTTTCGATCTTCACCCGGGAGATGCCTTCCACCAAAATTTTGGTGGTGCCGTCAGGCAGGGACAGCAGTTGAACGATCTCTGCCAGGGTTCCAATGGTGCAAAGATCCTTGGGGCCGGGCTCTTCCACCTCTTCGCTTTTCTGGGTGGAAAAAACCACCATTTTCTCTTTCTTTAGGGTGTCTTCCAGGGCCTTGACCGACTTGTTGCGGCCGACAAAAAGCGGCACGATCATCTGCGGGAAGACCACCATGTTGCGCAACGGGATCAGCGGCAGTTCTTCCTTCCACTCGGAAAGTTTTTCAGGCCTTTCTTTGTCCGGCTTTTGTTCCGGCATTATTTACCTTTCTTGAGATCGATCCCTTTTTTGGCGGTTATTACTTCATCCACCAGCCCGTACTTTACCGCTTCTTCGGCCGACATATAGAAATCACGTTCGGTGTCTTTTTCGATCTTAGACAAGGGCTGGCCGGTGTGCTGGGCCATGATTTCGTTTAAGAGCTTTTTGATCCTTAAAATCTCGTGGGTTTGGATTTCAATGTCAGTGGCCTGTCCCTGCGCCCCGCCCAGCGGCTGGTGGATCATGATGCGGGCGTTGGGGAGGGCAAAGCGCTTGCCTTTATTTCCTGCCGCGAGCAGCAGCGCCCCGAAACTGGCGGCCTGCCCGATGCAGATAGTGGTGATGGAACTCTTGATATACTGCAGGGTATCGTAGATGGCCAGGCCGGCGGTTACCACCCCGCCCGGGCAGTTGATATACATGTTGATATCCTTGGTATTGTCTTCCGCTTCCAGGAAAAGAAGCTGGGCGATGATCAAGTTGGAAATCTCATCCTCAATGGGGGTGCCGATGAAGATGATCCTCTCTTTGAGCAGGCGCGAGAAAATATCGTAGGCCCGCTCCCCCCGGGGGCTCTGCTCCACGACCATCGGTACCAGTTGTAATTTTTCCTTCATTTTAACTTCCCGCCTCCTTATTGATTTGGGCGTTAGTCACTAGGAAATCCAACGCCTTCCTTCTCAGTAAATAGTCCAGAATGTAATGCAGGCCTCCTTCCCCCAAACTGTTTTTATATTCTTCCTCGCCTTTGCCTATACTTTTAGCCAGCATCCGGATTTCACCCTCCAGGTCGGTCGGGGTGACGGTGATCTTTTCCGCTTCCGCGATCTTCTTTAAAACCACCTTGCCTTTAGCCCGTTGGGAGGCGGGGGTTTTGAGTTCGGAACGGATTTCCTCGTCAGTTTTCCTGATGCTTTTTAAGTAATCGTCCAGGGTCAGGTTGCTGCGCGCCAGGGAAGTTTTAAGCTCATCCAGCATAATATCGGCTTCATGCCTCACCAGGGCTTCGGGCAGGTCCAGTTTGGCATCCCGGCTGGCTTCTTCCACCAATTTATTTTTAAGATCGGCCTCCGACTCTTCCTTTTTCTCTATTTCCAGGGATTTCCTGATCTCTTCCTTTAATTCGGCCAGGGTGCCTAAACGGCTTACCCGCTTGGCAAATTCGTCATCCAGCGGCAAGAGTTCCGATTTTTGTATTTTATCGATTTTTATGCTGAAATTAACTTCCCGCCCGGCGATCTCCGCCACCAGGTGCTTCTGGGGAAAGCTGATTTTGAAGGTTTTACTTTCGCCGACTTTCAGGCCCAGGAGCTGTTCATCGAATTCCGGGCTGATCAGGCCGCCCCCCACGTTGAAGAACTGCAGTTTTCTGGGCCAGCGTTTGATCTTCTGTCCGGCGGCGTCGGCCTCGATCTCAAAATCTATCAGATCTTCTTTCTGAATTCCGCGATCGGAAACCTCCACTCTTTTGGCGAAGCGATTTTGCAGATTTCCCAGGACCTTGAGGATTTCGTGTTCCGAAACATCGGTCGGCTTTTTTCCCACTTTCAGGCCTTTATATTTGCCCAAGTTGACCTCCGGATAAACGGTGACGCTTAGTTTGAAACTGAAGGGTTGGCCTTCCTCTAGAGTTAAAATATCAACCGAGGGGTAATCTACCGGGTCGATTTTGGCCTCTTTGATGATCTGGGGATAAAGTTCCGCGATCAGGTTTTGGGCGGCGCGATCCTCCACGGCCTTAGGATTTAAGGCCTTTTCCACCATGGCTTTGGGGGCCTTGCCAGGACGGAAGCCGGGAAGACGCACCTGCCGGCCTACCTCGACTAAAGCCTGATCCTGGGCCTGCTTGAACTGGCTGTAATCGACTTCAATCTCGAGGGTTACGGTATTTTGGGCGCGTTCCTGCTTAAGTATCTTCATTTATCCCTATTATATCACAAATTATTCTAGCGGCGGCGAGGCTTTTTAGCGCGCTTCTTGACGGATTTCTTTTTTACCACTTTAACTTTCTTTACCGCAACCGCTTTTTTTACCACTACTACCGGTTCTTCCTCACTTTCAATGATAGCGGGAGCTTCCGGGCTGGCTGGCTCGGTGATCTGAATTGGGGCCGGTGGTGGGGGAGTAACGATTGGAGGTGGGATTATAGCTTCTGCTGAAGCTTGGGCTTCAGCTGTAACGGCAGGAGCTTTCCTTTCGGGGAAGATAAGGCTAAAGGCCAGGCGGTGGGTGATCCCCAGATCGTTGTAGGGCGCGTAAGCGTAGTCCAACTTTATCATCCCGAATTTCAATCCCAGCCCCGCCCCCAGATTTCCCCCGGCGTTCTCTTCAGACCTGGTAGAAAATCCGATCCGTCCAAAGAAAGTATCTTTTAAATTATATTCGGCGCCCAGATTGATCAGACCCTGGTTATCGCTGGGCATATTGTAATCCAGAGCCAGATTTATGGACGGCAGGCGGTAGCAGACTCCCAAAGCGTAATTGGATGCCAGGGCAGTATTGGTTTGGGGCAGGGCGGGGTTCGTTTCCATCAGGGTTCCGGCCAGGTTCCGGGCGCAAAACCCGGCAGAAAAACTGTCCGTGACCTTCCATAATATACCGGCATCCAGACCATAGCCGATCGCCTCTCCAGTATCGATCTTATCCATCAAGACCTTGGCGTTAAGGCCAAAAGAGAGGGAAGGTATGGGCTGAAAAGCAAAGGGAGCGGTAAGAGCGATAAAAGCGGGAGTAAAGGTCCTCCCGGTGCCTTGGGGCTGGCTGGCGGTGGTCTCTTCCATCCGCCCCGCGCTCCCGTAATCCAGCGCCAGCCCGGTGCTCAGCCCCAATTTTGGTGCGGAAACCGTAAAGGACAGGTTGGAATAGATTATGTCCACCAGGTAGCTATTATACATTGAAGAAAGCGTCAGGGACTTAAGCTGGGTCAGTCCGGCGGGATTCCAGTAAATGGCGTTTATATCATCTGCCAGCGCCACGAAGGCTCCTCCCAGAGAGATGGGACGGGCCCCGCCGCCCAGTTTCAAGAAATTGCCGGGATTGGTGCCGGTCGTGTCGTTGGCCGCCAAGGCCGACCCGGCCATGACCAGCAAGACTATAAATAGTGCGAATTTTTTCATATCAGCCGATCACCGCTACCTTGCCCACTCGCTTCTCTCCGTTGGGACGAGTTATCAGATATAGATAGACCCCACGGGCCACCAGTTTGTTAGCCGTGTTCCGGGCGTTCCAGTTCCACGTTGTTCCGCTGGTAAGCGTGGTAGATAATACCAATTCTCCGGAGATGGTATAGATCCGGATGGTCTCATTTCCCGACAAGCTGGTAAAGGTAAGCGCAGCACCGGTAGTGATCACCAGCGGGTTGGGATATACATTAATATCGGCAATGGCAAATACCACCATTATCGAGGTGGCCGTGGTCTGAGGGCTCTCGAGTCCCAACGCGTCCATCGCGCTGATCTTATAATAATAAGTGCCTGGCTGCGTGACCGTATCGGTATAGCTTAAGGTCGTGGCAGCGGTCGAAGCGATAAGGGTGAAAGGTCCGGCCGCCGCCAGACTGCGATATACATAGTATTTCTCTATATTAGCTTGCGTGCTGGCTGTCCAGCCCACGATCACCTGATGGTCATTCTGCCGGCTGGTGGGAGAAGTGGGCGGAGCAGGCAATGTAAAAGTGACGGTTAAGGAGGTTTGCCCGCTCAAGGCGCTTTCGAGACCAGCCGCGTCCACTGCGCTGATGCTGTAATAGTAAGTGCCTGACTGCGTGACCGTATCGGTATAGCTTAAGGCCGTGGCAGCGGTTGAACCGACCAGGGTGAAAGGTCCAGCCGCCGATAAACTGCGGTAAACGTAATATTTTTCCAGATTGGATGTCGGACTGGCTGTCCAGCCCAAAATCACCTGATAACCATACTGCCGGCTGGTGGGGGAAGTGGGTGGGGCGGGTGGAGTGGTGTTGAAGGCCTTATACAGATTGATCCGGCCGTAGCCGAATATGTCATTTCTGGTGCCTGCGGCGCCGGAACCGAGATGATCGACCGAGGAAAGGATCAGGTCCTTTACTGATGTGTTCGTCCAGGTCGGATTTTGTGCAAAAATAAGCCCGGCGAATCCGGCCACAAAAGGCGCGGCCATCGAGGTTCCATGCATGTAATCATAATTGTTATAAAATCCTTCGCCGTTCTTGGTGACATGGTAAGAGGGCATGGTGCTATAGATCCTGGTCGGGCTGTGCAGCGCGCCGCCGGTCCCCATGCCCCCCGGCGCGCAGACATCCACGAAGGCATTAGCATTTGAATAACTGGCCCGGTTGTCGTACTGGTCGACTGCCGCTACACTGATGACGTTATCACAGGAGGCTGGATAACAGACCGAAGTATCCCCGTTATTTCCCGCTGCCGCCACCAGCACGCAGCCCTGGCCGTGGGCATACTGGACAGCATCGTTCATTGTGGTGTTGGGAACATTGGGGGGATCCAGCGCCAGGCTAAGATTTATGACCTTGGCGCCGTGATCGGCCGCATAATTAACGCCGGCGGCGAAATTGGCGGCGGTGCCATAGTTGGCGGAGTTCAGGACCCTGATTATCAAAAGCCGGCAATCCCAGTTGACCCCCGCCACTCCCAAGCTATTATTGGTCTGGGCTCCGATGATCCCTGCCACGTGGGTGCCATGGCCTAACTCGTCGGAGGGAACTTCATCCCCGTCTACATAATCATGTCCGTATATCACCCGGTTCTTTAGATCTTCGTGGTTCAGGTCAACGCCGGAATCCACCACGGCGATGATCACACTGGAGGAGCCCTTCTGGATATCCCAGGTTTGGGGGGCTTTGATATTGGTCAATCCCCACTGCTGGTTAAAGCTAGGATCGTTAGGGGTGGTGCTTAGGCCAACGCAGAGATGGTTCGGCTCGGCGTATTCGACATTAGGATTGGTTTTCGGATCGTAAGCGGCTAAAAGCTCCGCCACACTCTTCTCTCCGCTGAGATTGTAGACGCCCAGGCTGGGGAGTCGGGTGATGACCCTCACATTATTAGCGGAGTTAAGTGTGCTGATGGATTGAGAAGAGATTGAGGGCTTGAATTTTACCAGTATCTGGCCGGCGACCACATCTATGTATTTGCCAAGTGTAGGATCAAAATATTTCTCGGTCTTGATGCTGCCCGGCTGGCCGGCAAAGGCCGCCAGGCCAAAAAGAAAGATCCCGGCCACAAGGATCAAAAAGATTTTTATCTTATTTGACATCCGCCAGTATTGTAGGTTTGTTTATCGGAAAATACAAGTGAATCACAAAATTTGGGCGAGAGAGGACTCGAACCTCCAAGCCTTGCGGCACACGGTCCTAAGCCGTGCGCGTCTGCCAATTCCGCCACTCGCCCGGGATCTGCGCCAGGCAGGAATTGAACCCGCGACCTACTGCTTCGAAGGCAGTCGCTCTATCCAACTGAGCTACTGGCGCACGAATGCACCGCGAAGGAATCGAACCTTCAACCTTGACATTAAGAGTGTCCTGCTCTGCCAATTGAGCTAGCGGTGCGCAAAAAATAATGGAGCGGGAGACGAGTCTCGAACTCGCGACCTCAACCTTGGCAAGGTTGCGCTCTACCAACTGAGCTACTCCCGCACTTCGACTCGCTACGCTCGCTCAGGATTAAGCCCCGAGCGAACGAAGTGAGTCGAGGGGCTACTCCCGCAGGTTATTCGTGTTTGATGGCCTTGCGCATTTTGCGCGTGGCTTCCTTGCAGATGCGGCTGACCTGGGACTCGGACAGCCCGATCTCCCCCCCGATCTGTTTAAAGGTCTTGTCCTTCTTGTAATATTTCTCCACGACATCCTTTTCCTTGTCAGTTAAGACCTTCAAGGCCACATCGATGTGCAGGATATCGTCCACATTGTCGGAGACCACCGCTTCCTGGTTGAAGGCCAGATAGACGTAGGCCGCGGAATTGATCCATTCGTACATCCCCGAGATCTGGTCCATCTTCTTGCGGCGCAAATAATCCTGCATCGAGCCCTTGACGCGGATGCTAACATAGGGCCACAGCTCCCCCTTGCGGGGGTCCCAGGTCTTTAAGGCATCCACAAAGGC
>Ga0315293_10000740_pt1 | contig 30792 bp, 36 predicted proteins | sample YL17G13_20_MG_FD_203071 | JGI IMG/M metagenome (GOLD analysis project Ga0315293, IMG submission 203071) | Sediment microbial communities from Yellowstone Lake, YNP, Wyoming, USA - YL17G13_20 | ecosystem: Environmental > Aquatic > Freshwater > Lake > Sediment | place: USA: Wyoming | collected... | reverse complement strand
TCAAAGATAGGGAAAAGAACAACGCTGGGGTCTATGATAAGTACTGGATTAAGCACGAAAGCGGTAAACTGTCCTCTATGGACGTTATGACATACGAACAGTCTCCTACTCTGGCAGAAGGATGGTCTGGCCACCTTGCTTGTTACGATGAATGTCCCCCTCAAGCCCACCGTATAGCTACTCTCAGAGGCCTTACAGACTACTTTGGATGGGAAATGTTCACTGCTACGCCTGTATCAGAGCCGTATCTCTACGATGAGATATATGCCTCAAAAGACGCGGACGTAGAGTGCTTCACTATGGATATACGGCATAATAGCCTAAGGCCGAATCCCTTAACAGGGGGGCATATAGGCCTTACAGAGGAGTCTATAAGGCGGTATGAGAGGTCAATTAAGGACGCTGGGGAGTTTGATGCCCGTATTCACGGAAAGTTTAAGTACCTGACAGGTCGTATCTGGAAGATATGGGATAGGAATATTCACGGCTTTGATAGGAATATCTGGACTAACGTCAATTCGATGTATGCCGGCCAACCTCCACGCCATTGGAAGAGGGTACAGTTGATAGACCCCCATGACGAGAAGCCTCACGCCTTGATATGGGCGGCTATGGAGCCTGATTATAAGCGGTGGTTCATATATAGAGAAGCCTGGCTTAAGAACTGTACCTTTAAGCAGGTCTGTAAGCACATTATGGAGGTAGAGGTAGAGGCCCGGGAGAAGGTGGATCTGCGGATAATGGACCCGAACTTCGGTCCTAAGACACAGGGGAATAATAAGAGGACGGTCCGGGACGACTTCGAAGAGGCAAGCCGGGACCTTGGCTACCCTATGCAATTCAGGTTTGGGGACGACCATAAGGAGCGCGGCCGGAAGAAGGTCGAGGAGTTGATGTGGTACGATATTACTCAGCCGATCAACCTTATCAACAGGCCGATTCTACAGGTAGCGAACGATCTCGTAAACTGTATCTATCAGGTAGAGCACTATGTCTGGGACACCCGGAAGTTTATTACGGACAAAGACCCTAAAGAACAGCCGAAGGATCTTAATACGGACTTCCCGGACTTACTGCACTACCTTGCCCTACTACAGTGGACGGGCGAGCCGGCGGAAGTGATTGCCGGACATGGTTCTATGTATACAGGAGGATAAAATGGCAAATAGATGGCACAGTGGTTTGTTTGACCTAGATAAGTTAAAGAAGTTTTTTGTTGACGTACCGAAAATACTGCTAAAAGGCGGGACTCCATTAGAACCAATAAAGCCGATACCCAATCCTACTAAGGATATGAAACTAAAGGGTAGATTGCCTACAAGAAAGTTGGGGAAATGAACTACAATCCTTTAGAGTTCTCGTCATGCACAGCGCAGTGTTGCGTAAAGAATATTCAGGGTAAGAAGAACCGTATCAACTATGTCGTTATGGAGACCTGCCATTGGCATGAAAGGGGTCTTTGTACGTTAAAGGGAGGTTACCATGAGCAGTCCGGGGCCGGGGACAGCGACACATCAATCCCCATTTTGGGATCAGAATAAACAAGGGAGGAAGAAAATGCCGCTTAAGAAGGGAAAGTCTAAGAAAGTTATCAGTGCTAATATAAGTGAGTTGATGCACAGCGGTAGACCGCAGAAACAAGCTATTGCCATAGCCTTTTCTAAGGCAGGTAAGTCTCGTAAGAAAAAGAGTAGTAAGTCTCGAAATAAGGCAATAGGAGTATACTAAAATGCCAGACGGTATCGTAGGGAAGATAACCAAGAAGGTCGGGGAGTTCTTCGATAAGCCGAAGGAAGCGGTAGAGAAGGAAAAGGAAGAGAAGCAAGAGAACCTCTCTAAACAGTTTGACCTTAGTGACGATAAGAAGAAGGCTATCGTAGAGGCTATTATTGCCATGCGTGATGAGTCAGAACAGGCACGCGGTGGCTTTATGGCTATCAGGGAGAAGTGCATAAAGCAGTATGAGGGCTTGAAGGAAGCGAGTGATATACCGTGGCCTGGTCACTCCAATATCTCCACTATGGTAACAACCGTGGCCTGCGACCTTCTTCATGCTAAACTCTATCCTATGGCTTGGAATGCGAAGTCCTTATACTGGGAAGGCACGGAAGAGCATGATATAGAGACTGCTTCCGCTAATAAGGTAGTTATGTCGTGGGTTACCTCTACTGATATGGAAATAGACGGCACGGTTGACGACATAGTACATTGTTTGGTGGTAGACGGCACAATAGCCGTTAAGAAGATATGGAAGACCTACTGGGTGTGGGTAACAAGGAAGATCCCCGATGGTCTGGAATACTACGCTACGGACGATGGCAACCTGAGCATTAAGCCAAAGTTCAGGATTGTACGGGACTATATCCGTAGGGAACGGTGTTACCTTGAGATACGCCCCTTAGAGCACGTTTATATTCCCTACGACGCCAATACCTTTGAGAAGAGATGGGAAGACCATGCCGAATACATCATAGACGAACGGTGGTATACCCTACCGCAACTTCGTGAATTACAGTATCACGGTGCTTTAAGCCCGGGTGTTGACTTGGGTAAGCAGGGTGAGACATCAGGGATAATCAAGGCAGGGTTAAGCCAGACCGAAGAGTTCAAGGGTACGCAGAAGCAACGCATGGAGGCGGAAGGAACTGTACCGCCGATGGACATAAGGCAGGAGAATTACAAACTAAAGTGCCTTGAGGCGGAGATACTCTACGATATTAACAACGATGGTGTCCGTGAGAAGTGCGTCTTTCTGATATGTGAAGACCTTAAGCTCTATATGTCAGGGAAGCCTATGCACGCCGTATCGAGGATAGGGCGGTCGTCTTGGGTAATAAGACCCTTCCTGCGCAGACCCGGGCGCGCGTATGGGAAGTCAGTACCCGAACTTGTCAGACATCTCCATGATGAGCTGGATGCCATCCACAATCAGAGAATAGATGCCGGTAACATGCTCATAGCGCCATTCTTCTTCTATAGGTCGGCAAGTGGAACACCCGCCCGTAGGATTATAGCGGCGCCGGCTACAGGTATTCCTTTGGATGACCCGGACAGGGATGTGAGGTTCCCGACATTCCCTTCCAATGGCTTACAGGTGAGTTTCCAAGAGGAAAAACTTGTAATGGAGTTGATAGAACGCCTTACCTATCTTACTCCAGCCATGATGGGTAGGGAGACGGCTTCCCGGCCGACAGCCAGGGGTACACTTGCGGTTATATCCCAGGGAGAACAGAAGTTTGGTCTGATAGGGGCGCGTGTACAGGGGATTATCTGCGCCATACTGACAGATGTAAGGCAACAGTATGAGGAGAATATGCCCCCAGACATGTGGTCTCGGATACTTGGCAAGGAGAACATACACAAGTGGCCGTCTCCAGAGTATATGCTTGGTAGCTATGAGGCCAAGATGCAACTCGACCTTACCGCTATGGATATGGACGCGGAGAGGCAGTTTGCTATGGCAATGTTTCAGACTATGGCCTTCGACCCACTTGTTCAGCAGAATCCCGCCTTTATGTGGGAAATCAGGGCAGACTACCTGAAGGCTATGCGGAGAATACCTGTAGAGAAGTACATAGGGCCTCGACCGCAGACAGAGACAAGTGTAGAGGATGCCGAGGGTATCTTTACCATGATTGAGCAAGAGATGGTGAATATACCGTTAGGCGACCCGACTACCCTTATACCACGACTTAAGGAGCTTCGTAAGACCAGACAACTTACACCGGAAGCCAATGTCGTGTTTAACGATTACATACGTAAACTTCAGGCAACATATATGGAGAACATACAGAGAGGTATGGAACAATATGCCAATATCGCAGGGCAAGGGCAGGGCATTGAAGGAGCTGGTAACGCACCCGGGCTTCAACTTCCTTATGGCCAAAATATGGGGTCAGCCGGGCCTCGAAGTACACCTACAGGGGGAGTGCCTGTCGGTGGACCTGGAGCGCAACCGGGACAGCAGCCTCCGGGCCAATAACTTTTATGATGCCCGCTATTATCAGGGGCAGTTGGATATTCTCAAGCGTCTATTTAAGGGCGAGCTAATAGACGTTTGGGCAAATGAGTAGCTCGCAAAGGTAAAGGAGAAGGAAATGACGGAAGAAGAATTAAAGGCACAGCAGGAAAAGGAAGTAAAAGACAAGGAGATGCAGGCGCAGGCTGAGGCACAGGCCAAGGCTGACGCAGGCAAGGTAGGGAAGCCTGTTACCCAAGAGGCTATAGACGCAATCTATAAGAAGTTGAAGGAAACGGAAGAGAAACTGTCTCGTTCCGAACAGGAGAAGGTGGGGTTGGTAACAAGGGTTGCCGCGCTTGAAACAAGCGGTAAGCCGAAAGGAACGCAGACCCTAAGGGATGTCTATAGTGAGGAAAACTATCCTCAGTCCGAAGAGGAGTGGGATGACCTTATAGCGCAGTATCCTACCCACGGAACGGACTTACGGCGTAGATTTCAGGATAACGTAATAACCTTTGAGAGCGCCCAGAAGAAGTCAGCCGAGAGGTTGAGGGAAAAGCATCCTGATATGTTTATGAAGGATAAGGACGGTAAGTTTATCTTTAACGAGCATGGTATTGTCTTTAATCCGGATAGTGAAAAGGGAAGGGTTTTTCAAGAAATCGCAAATAAGGATCCAAGGATCCTTGAGATAGCGGATGGTCCGGAGATGGTGATGGCGCTCATGGAAAAGCGCCTACAAGGTCAGGAGGAGGGTGCTTTGAAGGAGAAAATAGAGCAGGAGAAGGATACAAAGGAAAAGCAGAGACAGGCGGATATTAAGGCGGGTAGAGTAGCGGACGGTGGTTCACCTGCGCCAGCGAAACCAGCAGTGGAAGTGAAGTTCAATAGCGACGTGGAGAAACAGGCAGCCGAGCGTGCGGTCGCAAGCGGTAAGGTCAAAGACTTGGCGACTTACTGCGCTATCCGTGATAACAAGGATATTTCCTACGGTCGGGGAGGGTTTTAGTGTTTAAGAATATTTATCCTACGTCTCATACAGGGTCGCCTCTACGGGCTAAAGACGTAAAGGATAAGTACGGCATAAAGGGAGACGAGTCTCGGCTTAAGAGATGTAAGTTTTGTGGCTTTATATGTGATCCCGATAGGGATAAGCGTATTAAGGAGGGTAGTTTTGCTGAGAAGGGTGTAGATTACGGGTCTCAGAAGACCGCCTCTGCTTATACTGTAGGGAGTGGTAGTAGGAAAAGTGTGACTGACTACTATTACGAACCGGAGATAACTGGTGGTTGTCCTGGGTGCGGCTCCTATAGGTGGGCCGAGTAAAAGTCACAATGGTGTAGTAGGGGAATCTACTTGGCTTTGGCAAAAGCAAGTAACATTCAAAGGTTAGTAGTAAAGTATTCAGTTCACATAAGGAGATAGAAAATGCAATTAGCCAGATTACTTGGCGGTAACGTTCCTTATGTCACCAATATCCCAGTATACGATACGGGCGTGATGTATAAGGGTCAGTTGGTAATGCGACATGCCAACTTTCACGATCAAGAGTATAAGCAGTATATAAATGCTTATGTCTCTACGAGTGCGACGGAAGCTGAAGATACGATTGGTATTCTTCAGGCAAATTCTGCGGATGCATACGCATCTAAGGAAAATGCCAAGTTGTATAATTTTTCGTCCACTCTTTGCAACAGTAGGGTAGCAACCACTGGTTTTAACTGGTTGCCGGCGATCGTGAACCCTGATGCAACATACTTTGCGTATTATGACCAGACTCTTGCTAAGAGCTGTACAACGGCTGTAGCAGCTTCCACGACTTGGGTAATTACGCTCTTGGAAGATGATATAGAAGGCGCGTGGCTTTATACCACAGAGGGAACGGATAGTGCGGCTACCCATAAAGGTAAACTGCGTTATCTGACAGTATCCTCATCTGGTACGACCACGATTGATAGCGCTGTAACCGTTGATACGTCTACAGACTTTATCAAGATATTGCCTATTGGTCATAGGTTCTGTCCGCTTAATACGACGGCGACTGGTATGAATACAATCATAGCAGTTGCTACTACTGTTTTCCTTGAGGTTATAGAGAATTGGGGAAGATGGGAAAGCGCGCCTACGCATGCGATGAGGTATTGGAATGACAAAGGGTTAGAGGGTTTGGGTGGAAAGTTAGCCACCTTTGAAGCAGAGATTGTCCAGTTGTGTCATACCTGGAGTCGGGTAGTTGCTTAACGGAGGAGAGAAACCATGCACTTAGCTGCTAATTGGAATGATGTACTTGAGACGGATTTTCGTATCATTTACATTGACCAGTATAAGAAGCTCCCTGCGATGGTTCCGGATATATTCAACGTCCTTACCTCAGATAAGGCCTTTGAGAAATCCTCGTCCGTTGGACAGGTACCGGACCACCAGGAGTTCACTGGAAAAGTAGGCGAAGTAGAGAGAAGCCAGGGCTACGACAAGGTCATTACGTTCACAGAGTATGCTGCGAAGATTATGATACAGCACAAGCTGGCGAGCGATGACCAGAATCGTGTCGTAAATCGTTTCCCGACAGGTTTGGCTACTTCGGCAAATCGTTCGAGGGAGAAGCAGGGTGCCAACGTATTTATTCTCGGCACGACCTATGAACCTTCGGATGGAGATGGTTGCGAGCTGTTTGCCTCAGACCATCCGTCAAACGTCAGCGGCGTAGCTACGCAGTCAAACGAGAGTACGCTTACTCTTGGTGCGACGAACGTAGAGACGACCCGGCTGGCGATGTACGACTTCTATGGCGACATAGGAGAACAAATCTCGGTAAACCCGGATTCAATCATCATACCTCGCTCCCTTGAGGAAACGGGTTACGAGATTATCAATTCTAAGGGAAAGGTTGACACCGCGGATAATAACGTCAACTTCCATCAGGGCAAGTATAAGCTCATGGTTTGGGATAGGCTGACAGACGCCGAAAATTGGTGGATGGTAGACTATGCCATGATGAAGGAATACTTGATTTGGTGGAACCGCGAACCAATCCAGATGTTCCAGGATAAGGATAGCAATACCTTGGTAGCCAGCTATATCAGCTACTACAGGTGCGGCACCAGCTGGGATGATTGGCATTGGGGCTACGAAAATATTCCCGCGTAAGTAGTTCTTTGTGGCTTAGGGGTAATGAAGGGCTTAGTTTTATGGAGTGGGTAAGCGCAGGTGTGATTCCTGCGGGCAGCCAGATGACCCTATAGGCTGGATGTTCCTAATGCAAGGAGGTTTAAGATGCCTTTAACACATTTTCCTCACGGAATATTGGCGACTCCAAATTTGGGAGGAGGAAATATTGTCCCAGCGGCAGAGTTATTTGGTGGTAAAACTTACTTTGTCGACTATGAACATGGTAGTGATAGTAATATTGGTTCACTTGAAAAACCCGTAAAGCAGGTTAATCAGGCTATTACGTTATCAAATGCTTATAGGAACGTGGAGGCAATGGCTTCGGGTGACTTGGGGTATTTTAGGCGTAATACGATTTACATTAGACCTTGGGGCGCAGCTGCGACAGCAGTTGGTAATTATGATCCTATTACAGTTATTCCTCAACACTGTGACATTGTGGGTCTTGGCGCTACTATTAGGTCTAATGGTTCAGGTATAGTTGGTATCGGTAGTTCTACTGATGCGACTGCTGCCCTGACAGTTGGAAGTACTGGTATGAGAGGTGTAAACTTCTACGGTATCCAGTTCTTAGGTGGTGGTACGAGTGCGAATACTATTACTTGTACAGGTACCGTTATGAGGTGTGGGTTCTACAACTGCTCGTTCTATGCGTTGTCTGGGACGACTGCTCACATTTCAAGCACAAGTAACTGGGCTGGTAATACGATGTACAGATGCCACTTTGCTCATAACCTGAATCCGTCTACCAATGGTTATAACTTCAAGGTAACCACTGGCGTATTCACGGATAACTGGTTTGAGCTGAATGTGTTTAATTGGGCGAATACTGCTAACGTAGCGATAGGGGCAACTTCTCTAACGCATGGTACGGTATTTATCCATAACATATTTGGTCAGGGTGGTGCACCTACAGATAGTTACCTTGATGATTCTCTTGATGGTGGGGTATTCTTGGCACAGAACTTCTTTGACAATGATGCCACAGACCCGCTTGATAGGAATGTCACTGGTAATGACGCTGGTAACATTAAGGGTAAGACACTTGTTACCCAAGATGAGTAATTAGAATGGGATATGGGTGGGGATTTCTCCCCACCCAATCTCAAGGAGAGACTATGGGAATACCGATTAAGGAAGAATGTACATATTGTGATGGCATTGGTAAGAGGTGGGTTGGTGCCACTGGTTCTGGTCAGCCTCCCCAAGAGTATGTAGATTGTACGGAGTGTAATGCTACTGGATATAATGATGGTGAATCACAGGTAGATGATACTCTTGACGATGTAACGCTATCAGCCATCGCAGCACTTGAGGTAAAGGTGGATGCCCTTCAGATAGATATTACAAAGTGTTTAAGGCGGTTGAAGAAGATAATGGATAAGTTAGAAGTAATGGACGATTAACATAAGGAGAAAACATGGCAAAGGAAAAGAAAGTTAAGGTAGAGGAGAAGATAAAGAAAGTACCTGTAAAACCATCTTCGCCGCCTATGCTTAATGATCAAGGAAAGCCGATTACTTGTGCGGCAGATGTGACATAAATGCCTTGGGTCTGGTCAAGCGGTATATCAGGCGATAAGAAGAAGATGTGGTCAGAGAACCTTCGGTGTCCGTGGGACCATCCTGAGATGGGTTGTCCCTCACACCGCCCCTTCCCAGACGCACTTCCGCCCAAGATGAGGTTTATAGAGCGTGTCCAGCCGAACGTCTATAAATACCAGTGTAAGTATTGCGGTATGACGGTTCTGTATGGTGCAGACCACCCTGGGAAAATCCCAGAGGAACACAATGCAGTCCATGAGAATCCCGCCCTTATAGGGGGAAAGCCAGGATATGTGCTAAGATGAGCATACAAATTTTGACTTTGGGTAGTGCCGAGAAGATAGACGCAAAGAAGGAAGTATGGAAGCCGTCAGAGCTTGCCGAGTTGAAGAAGCAGTATAAGAATCGGGAAAGGGTACTTAATGGGGAGAGAACGCCAAACCTAATGGGGGGCGGAGATAATAGGCCGTTAGACTACATTCAGGATATCGGGGATCTGCGGAAGATGATGAAACAGTATAAGAAGGACTATGAGCGCGGCCTGCCCCCCACTCTATCAGCGGCAACACGGAATACTCTCTGGAAGCGCGCAAAGGTGCTTAAAGACGAGTTTACGGTAGGTATGCTATCACAGAAGGAACTACATCCAGTCAGTCAACGTCAGATAATCAGGAACGGTAAACCTGTATTGGCAGTCGTAGCGGATAAGGATAAGATGGAATCAGGCAAATTTATCCAGCGTAATAGGGCATGGCAGAAGAAAAACGATGAAAAAGTGCGGGAGTTCAAGAATATTATGAGGATACTTGAACCCGATAATCCACATATAGGATCGATTGAGAAGTACCGCCCAAAATAAGGAGAGACGATGAAAACAGTAATGCAACTTATTATAGACAAGTCTACTGATTCAGTAGCCAAAGTAGTAGACGTAAGCAGGTATGATAGCCTGATGGTAGTGGTAGACTACGTTAGGGCTGCGAGCGCTGAGGGAACGATCACCTTCTATTCAAGTCTGGATGATAAGGGACTTGTAAAGTGTGCTTGTGGCATAGCTCCCGTTATAACGGGTACTATAGACGCGGATGGAGCGGTGGCCTATACGACATCAACGACCGTGGCCTACGAGATAAAGAACGTGCATAAATACCTTTATATAGACTGGTCTGAGACTGCGGCAGGAGCAACCATATCAGTCTGGTTGCTTGGGAAGGAAAAGAGGTAGCCATGAAGACTATCATACAAAAAATCATAGATACGGCTGTAGCTGATACAACTAAGGTAATCGAGGTAGGTCAATACGATAAAGTCCTTCTTCTTGTGGACTATGTATATGATGGGGTGGACTCCGCCGGTACGCTTACCTTCTATGGGGCGGTAGACGATAAGGCCCTTACCAAATACCTATTGGGCATCAAACCTGTGCTTACAGGCGCAATAGATGCGGATGGGGCTATTGGGTATGGGGCAACTTCGACTACTGCAATGTATGAAGTAGTAGGTATACATAAATACCTATATCTTAGTTGGAATGAAACTACGGCCTTGGCTAACCTGTCCATATGGCTCATAGGTAAAGAAGAGAGGTAGCGATGATTTTCCAAGACGTTGAAAAGACAGTCCTACCAGTATTAGGCACCGTTGCTGTCAATACCGAGCGTATAAGGGGTATAGCTACACTATTCTATGCGAAGGCGGTTACTTCGACTACGACCTTTGACCTTAAGATTACGGATAACAAAAGTAGGATAGTGCGATACTATCGTGAAGAAACAGGGACGCTTCGGGATATTGTTCATCTGCCGGTAGACGGTATCTATACCCTGACGATAGAGAACGCAAGTGTGAACGAAGCCATAGACATCTATATACGGGTAGAGGAATGGAGGAAGTAAGATGATATTCGTAAAGCATAAGTGCCTAATGGAGATGCGGATTCATGCCTTAGAACGTAAGGTAGCCGAACTTGAAGATACCGTTGTAACGAAAGAGGCGTTGGATGTGAGGTCTCTTGAGCTGACGAATGCTATCGCGGAATCTAAAGAGCTTCTTGTCGGTATGATTGATAAGGGAAGGTCTATCTTACTGGAGAAGGTATCATCGGAAATTAACATCTTAAGAAAGGAAGCGTTGGACAAGTATATCGCCAGCATAGAACGGTTCTTTGATTTCGTAAAGACCTTATCCCTTGTGTCTGCTACCGCATCGAAGGACTCGAAGGAGTTTGCTCGGGAACTGCGTATTGGACAACTTCAAGAGAAGTGGGATGATGAAAAGCAGAAGAAGGCAATTGAGATAGGTCTACGATTGCTTGAAAGACGGAGGAAGCTCGAAGAAATAAAATTAACGTTAGAGCGTGAGGAAAGGGATACTACAGACGTAAGCACGCAGATTGCCTTGTTGGATAAGATGGAGGTCAAATGAAAAGATTACTTGTTCTTTGTATTTTTATGTTATATACAATACCTCTATATGCCGCGTCTACGAGCGTTAAGATAGAGGATAAGGATGTCTCAGGGCGTAAGGCTCAGGTAGAGAAGTTCGGTGGTTCTTACGGTCTGACGGTTATGGCAGGGAAGCACTATACGATATGCAACAAGGACGATGATGCTACACCTAACTACTATGGGTTTGAGGCGGCTGACGGATCTTGGATAATAATTAAGGAAACGGTTAGCGCGGGCGCGGACGTGTATGCGTATGAGAGTGGAACAACCGGATATTCAACAGGGTGGGCAGCCAGGGCGACCACGAATGCGTATCAATCATGGGGAAGCGAAATGTAAATGAAGAAACTCATATCAGGTCTACTACTATTCTATTTGGTGTTTTGGGTAGTTACGGGTGTCTACGCGGCATGGCGCCTGAACCCGTTCACAGGTGAACTCGATTATTATGAGGCAACAGGCGCTGGCGGTGGCGCCCCCACAGACGCAGACTACCTCGTAGGCACAGCTAATGGCTCATTATCCGCTGAAATAGTCGTAGGAACCTCCCCAGGCGGTGAATTAGGGGGAACATGGGCCTCACCTACCATAGATGACCTATTCCTTAAATTGGGTGGAGATACTACTACTGGAGATTATAACTTTACAGCGGGAAATCTTACCACCACAGGCATAGGAACATTTAACTCCGTAGAAATCCCTACTGTATTTACTGCAATGACCGAACCCTCTGGATTTGTAGATAGAACAGCTACTTTAAGTTTTGTAGATGCAACGAGAGTGTTTACTATCACAGGCAATCACGATATCTATATCAATGGAGTTAAAACTTCCAAGACTACCGCATCAATTACTTTAGATGACGCAACGGGTATGAATTGGATTTACTATAACGCTTCTGGAGTTCTTTCGCAGGCAACTTCTATTTCTTCGTTTGCTTTACCCTTTATAGCCACAATATATTACAACACAGTTACCGATAAGGGGCTTTTTGGCGAAGAACGCCACGGGATTAAGATGGATGGTGATACTCACCACTTAATGCACAATACCGTAGGGGTAAGATATGAAAGTGGTTTGGCGGGAACTTTCGCTGATGCCACATTCTCGGTTGCGTTAGGTGTGATAAACGATGAAGATTTAGAACATACCATCACTCCTGCACAAACAACTTGTAATGTCTTATATAAAGATGGTGCGGCAGATTTTAAGTGGCTTGCTGGACAGACCAAGTATTATTATGAGGATGGCGGTTCGGACTTAAACTATAATAATGGAAATGTCTTAACTGCTTTAGGTGCTAATCAATATATGGCAGTGTGGATATTCGCTACTAACGATACGACTACTCCGATAGTTTCGTTAATCGGACAGAGGACAGACGCTAATATAGCTGATGCAAGAACAAATAATAGATATGAAAGTTTAACTCTCGGGACTCTACCATTTCAAGAGATGAAACTTCTTTATAGGGTAATTCTTAGAAATGACGCAACGCCTTATGAAGAAGCGCAAGATTTAAGAACAATATCAAACTTACCCGCAGGAACTTATGTTGCTACTGACCACGGAGTTTTAACAGGTCTTGCAGATGATGACCATACTCAATATTGGGTGGATAGTTCAGTAGCTACAAGGGCAACTAATTATGCTACCACCGGCACTCTCGGGGCGGGACAAATAACCGCTACAGGATTAACTGTAAATAATAATGACGGAGTAAGTGGACAAACTGTATTAACTGTTGGTGATTCTGATGATTTAGACGATGTAAAGATATACGGCGATTTAGTAGTTACTGATATTAGTGTAATTACAGGCGGCACTCTACAACTTGGCGCAAATGGGACATCTGGACTTCTCAAACTTTACTCCGAGCAAGGAGCTACTGATTATATCGCCAGTCTATATTCTAATACCGCAATGACCTCTGCGGCCTCATTCTACCTGCCTGCTGATGAGCCTGCGGCGACTTCAATAATGACAATGACAACAGGTGGGGTGATAACCAATCAGTCAACATCAGCAGGGCTTTATGGGGCTTTAAGTGATGAAACAGGTTCTGCCTCTGGCTCGCCTTTGGCAGTATTTAATCAAGCACCTACCATTTCAAGTCCAGTAATCACTAACATAAATCCAGGTGGAGATTTTACCCTTACTAACAATTCGGTGGCGGCTTTTACTTCTGTAAATGCTGGGGCTTTGGTGAATACTTTATATCTTAAAGACGGCAAAGTCGGCATCGGGACGACGGCGCCGGGGGGCAAACTTGAAGTTGCGTCGGGTAATGTCTTTTTTGGCGATACGGCAAATACTTTTTCGACTCAAGGATTAACTATCAATCAAGCTGGTAATGATGATGAAATATTAGCTTTAAAATCTTCTGATATTAGCCACTCGGCTACATCTGCCACCGAAGCAGACACTTTTTTTACGCTAAAGAAATCACACGCCAATTTAGGTGGATTGAGGGCCACTTCCTATTATGGAAATATGTCTACAGGTTCCCACATTATCAATGATATTTGGATAGGCCAGCTAACGATGACGGGCGCAAACACGGGTATGGTAGGAACAAGATTTTTAGAACCGGATATAACCGCCGCATCTGCTTTGGCCGTTACAACAGCATCCACGCTTTATATCAGAAATGCTCCAACTGCTTCCGGTAGCGCTTCCATTACTAATTCTTATGCGTTATGGGTTGACGAGGGGAATGTAAGATTCGACGGCAACGTCGGCATCGGGACGACGGGGCCTACTCAAGCATTAGAATTAGGCGCAAGCAAGTCAATGGCTTTTGAAGGCACTACCGATGATACAGTAGAAACAATCATTGGCGTTATTGACCCCACTACATCGGATAAAACAATAAATTTTCCTAACGCTTCAGGAACGGTTGCGGTGAGTGCTACGGCTCCGGCTACTCTATCGGCTTTAGGGGATATAGGGGTAAATATTCTTGGTGATTTAGTCTGCACCTCTCCTGTTACTGGTTCGGCAAACGATATATTCCCAGGAGCAAATGGGACGAAAGCGACGATTGCTTTAGACTTTACCGCCGCTTGGGATTTTGGCGGGGCGACCTCTCTTGAAGTGCCGAATGATGCCGCACCAGTTGTTGATGCAATAGGTGAAATTGCTTTAGATACTACTGATGACCAGTTAGTTTATTTTGGTGCGTCAAAAAGGGTTTTAAGATATGAGGAAGAAAAATCATGTGTAATAGAAGACCTTGCCGCCGCTGACGATAATAAATCGTTAGGCATGTTTTCCGAAGCTGTAACAATAACAGGTATAGCAGTATCTTATATCGGAACAGGAACAACGCCAGCGACTATAACTCTCGAAGATGGTTCTGGTAATGCTATGACAATAACAGGTGGAAGTCCTACAGCCGTAGCACATGGAACAAACGCTACCTTTGCCGCAGTAACAGCAGGAAATACCTTAGTTGTGGGTGAGATATTAAGGTTTGATGTTACAAACGCTGTTGCGCCTGAAACAGATGATTATACAATAGCGATTAAATATACAGTGGATGCTCAATAAAAGGAGGATTTATGACGGCTATAGTTACTAAAAAATCAGTTACTTATACACAACCGAAATTGCATACAATCGTATTTAATCTTGTCTTGAAAGAGGGGACAGTAGAGGTCTTGAACAAAGACTTTTCCTGTCAATTTTTTGAAGGAGATTCCCCTTCTCAAAAGACAACAAAGATGATTGAGGTGATTCAGGAAGAAATCAATCATTATAAATCGGCACAGGTTATTTTTAATAGTAGTCAATTAGATACTGCCGTTACCGCAATTCAGGGAGGACTTGTTCTATGAAGAAGATATTAGGACTAACACTTGTTTTATTGCTTATGTGTTCTCCTGCTCATGCCGCCTTAACAAAAGCCGTAGAATCCGCAGATATTTGGGCGGAAGTTGCAGCAGGAACAGCAAGAGAGGGTGCTACTGTTGATGTTTCTCCTAACTATCAGACAACTTTAGCCATTGATGTCTGCCTTGCCGAAGCCGCAGCTGAAACTGTAGGTGCTATAATTTGGGTGGAGATTTCCACTAACACTACTGGTGACGCAGACTGGGAAGTATTGACAAGTTTCGGAGGCCCGACTGGAACGCCATTTACAAGAGCTATATTTGTGAATGAAGATGCTGGACAGACAGTTCTTTCGGTTGATGCACCTATTTCAAATAATCTTGACCACGATGGAAAATGGATTTACATTGAAAACACTACTATCGCTAATTCTGAAATTTGTTTTCAGACAGCCCATAGTGCTGATGCAGATGACACAATTACAGTTCTTGATGGAATTACAAATGCACAAACTACTGCCGCAGGCACTATTTGGTCAATAAATGGAGTAGGCCAACCGTATTCGCCTGTTGCTCAATATGTAGTCAATATCCCCGATACCGCATATAGAGTCAGGGTTGTATATGACAATATACTCGCAACGGGAACAGATATTCATACAAGAGCAAGATTAATTAAAATGACAGGAATTTAATGAAGAAAGTTTTATATCTATTACTGATTTTATCTTTACTTGTAATTCCTTGCGAGGCAAAAACTCCGTGGTCAAGCAAGCCTCCCGTCGGCTCCCAAATCGATTGGAGCCATCCATTAAGTTGTGGATTGGTTGGGGCATGGCTTCTAAATGAAGGTAATGGTTTGGTCGGATATGATTTATTAAAAAAACATAATTGTTTGCTTAGAAGTGTAGTTGCTCAACCGCAAAGGTGGGGTATATCTTCTAAAGGTATGGGAACACTTCATTCCTCACCATTAGGGACTATAAATACGATAGGAACAGGATTGCTGGGTGAAAATAATTCTTTTACGATAGTTGGTTTATTTTATCCACAATCGGTGACAAATCCGATGTTAGTTACGAAAGGTTCTGATGGTACTTCTTGGGGATGGCTTGATAGTAATGGTTGGAGTATTCAACTAAATTTAACCACAAATACTATGTTTCCATATTTTTCTATTGTTACAACGAGTGGTGGTGCTGCCGCTCGAACAGCACAAGGAACAACGGCGCAAGTTATAAACAAACCTTGTATGCTTGTTGGTTCGTGGCAAAAAGGTAAAGAAGTAAGAGTATATGTAAATGGGAAATTAGGGGCTATAACAGCAACAACAGCAGATACGCTAAGAAATCCTACAACGAATATGCAATTCGGTGTTTATGGTAGTGTATTCTTAACTGGGTATATAAATTTTGTTTATATCTACTCCCGTGTCCTCTCCCCCTCCGAAATCCAGCAACTGTATATAGACCCGTATTGTTTTATTAAACCGACTACGGACTGGGATATGATTAAGGCGGCGGTAGTAGGGGGCGTTAGGCGTATATTCCTAATTCAATAACCACTAACTTTTAAGGAGAAGGTGATGGCACATGATTGCATACAGGAAGAAAACATCGGTAAGTTTAAGGAGTTTATGGAGAGTACCAAAGGGCTGAAAGCAACTATATTCACCATATCCCTTGCTATCTTAATCCAGGTGGGGGCATTTCTTGTCCTTTGGGGTGGACTTACTACCACTGTAAAAAATCACGATAAGAATATAGATAGGATACTGGCTAAACTGGATAATGCTAAGGTAGTGTATGCTTTAACTGATAAGGTGATAAACGGGAAACAATGAAATGCTCCTGCGGTTATAGAATACGAGGGAAGAAACACGAAGAAGGGGAGCATCATAAAAAGGGTAGAGTAAAATAAGGAGGATAGATGAATATAAGTCGTATACCATTTACGGAAATGTTCGAGATCGCACAGAATGAACTTGTCCGTGATAAGTCAACAGACTCAGCTACCGAAAACAAGTATAAGGGTGCCATCAACGAAGCCTACATGGAAGACCTTATGCTTATGTTCCATGAGGACTATCTCCGTACGGAAAGTTATGTCTCAACGGTAGCTGACTATGGAACAGGATATATTACCGCTATAAGTACTACCGCGGTTACTGGGGATGGTGACTGCGACTGGACATCTGCCATAGCGAATAACATGCTCTTAAAGGTAGCAGGGTATGATGAGGTCTATCGCGTTACGTACAGTAGTGCTGTAGCCCTTACCTTAGACCGAACGTGGGTAGGTACAGCTATTGTGGCTACAAACACGTCATATAGGCTTGTTCAGGACAGGTATGCCTTAGCGAGCGACTTTAACCATATGGTCATAGACGATAAAGATATTCCCGAGGCGGTTTATTACTGGCGTAGTGGGTCCAAAGCCTTTCTTACCCCTATGGACGGTGGAGAGTATGATAGGAACTGGAGTCATACCTACGGTACGCCGGGTGAGTATGCGGTTAAGTATGTAGCAGGGGCGCCTTACCTTTATCTTAATCCTGCTGATACAAGCGCACGCTCGATATACTATAACTATATTCCAGCCCTTGTGCCTATGACAGAGTATACGACAGGGTATATCTCGGCTATTACAAATGGTTCTGTGGACGTTACAGGTTATGGATCTGATTGGGATGGGAATATAGCAACCTCTACTTACGACTATTACCTTCGTGTTGATGCCGATGGTGTAGGTTCGGCAAGTCAGTGGTATAAGGTTTTAAGTGCGACTACTAATACCGCGATTGCGCTAAGTAGTGCCTATCTCGGAACATCTATATCAAGCGGTACGTCAACCGATACCTATACGATTTCAAGGGTATCGAGATGGCCGGCTAAGTTTGACCACCTGATGATATACCTTGCCGCAGTCCGGTTAGACCCGAATAACCAGGATGCTAAGAAGTGGAGTGATATTGCTACGAGTAAGATGCAGGGTCTTAAAGGCAGAGACGGCCGGGCAATCTACGGGCAACACGGTGCATTTCTACGAGATCGGAGATATGCTTAATGCTTAGGACAGATAGAGTAAGTGGGATTTCCGACTTTAGCGGAGGTTTGAATACCAAGGTCAAAGAACTGAACGGTATGAGTATTAAGCATACGCCTGACTGTATGGATGTCTATGCCGACTTGGACGGTTCTCTTCATAAACGAAATGGTAGGACAAAACTTAATTCCACACAAGCAGGAGCTGGTAGTAAGGATGGTCATGGTCTCTTTGACTGGGAAGGAACGTTGATAGGGAGTTTTGGGACTACCTACTATAAGATGGATGAAATGGACGGTACGTGGGATAGTCTCCAAGAGAATATGAGCGACGAAACGATACAATGTGAGAACTATCAGGGTAACCTCTTTATCTGCAACTGGGGCGGGGACTATATCAAGACCATGCAGACAGGAGGGACTTCCCTTACAAATCTTAACACTTCTAATGTGGGGGGACGCGGTAAGCACCCGAAGGTCTATAAAGACCACTTCATTGTTTCGGGAGTGCCTGGCTACCCCTACACATTCTACTACGCGGAGTCAGCCGATATAGACGACTTTGCTAATGGCGGTACTTGGCCTATCAACACCCATGATGGGGATGAACTAACAGGGTGGATGGAGTTGGAAGGACGGCTTTATGCCTCAAAGCGGTGGTCTATACACCAAGCGACCTATAGAGGTGGTTCACCGTATTGGGCTGTGCAACAAAGAGCATGGGCCGGGACTCGTTCGCCCTTAACGATGAAGAACGTTATCCTAAAGTCAGGCGAAGAAGTCCTTATGTTCTTGGGGTCAGACCGTAAGCTATATCAGTTTGATGGCTCTAACTGTAATGCGGTATCGGCCGCCTTTGAGGAAAGTAATGAAATCTGCCCTATCGCTATGGATACCCTTAATCAAGGCGGGCTAGTATATGCTCATGCTATAGTGGACTCAGTTAATCATTGGTATGTGGTCTTTGTGCCGAATGGCGGGACAAGCACAATAACTCATGCCCTTGCCTATAACTACTACACAGGGGCAGTTTGGCCTTTCTCGGGTCAAGTATTGAAATCGAGCGCATCAGCCGTTGACTCTAATGGTAGGAAATGGGTTATTGTGGCTGGCTATGATGGCTACGCTTACAGGTGGAATTATGGAAATACAGATTGGGGTGCAATTAGCACTGTGGCTTCTGCCCCGACCGCTGGCGGGACTGGGTATACTACAGGAGATGTGTTGACGGTTGTTGGAGATAGTGGTATGGGAGGTACAGTTTCAGTAGTTGCAAGTAGCGGAATAGTAACCGCAGTAACATTGGTAAAAGCCGGTGTAGGATATGCTACTGGAACTGGACAAGCCACAGTGGGAGGAACAGGGTCTGGTTGCACAATAAGTATTACTGCTGTAACAACTGCCACTGTATCTGCTTACCATACCACACCAAGAATGTTTATAGATAATTCTGCTGTCTTAAAAGAACAGAGGCAGGTAATAGTGAATATGAAGGCCATAAGCGACGATACGGTAAGCTTCTGTCATAGAGAGGATTATACAAGTGCTTGGTCGTCTGCGGTAACCGTTCCTCTTGGCAATTCGAGTGGGGAATACTATCTCGGGACTACAAGGCGGGGTCTTGTTCTTGGAACAGGGACTCTTGGACCGGCAAAGCCAGTAATAGAAAAGACCATAGGGCTTGATACCCAATCTAACTACATACAGTTTAAGATAAGTGACAGCCTGACTACCAATCCGTGGACTCTTTATTCCTATAATCTTGTAGGGACACAGATAGCCATAACGAAGGGTGAAAAATGAGCATCGTCAGCGACATAAAGTTAAACAAGCAGACTACAGACCCGCGCTTGCTTCAGATGCTTCAGGAGATGGTGGAGATACTTAACGAAGGGGCGTATGAGGAGAAGTCTTATACCTCAGTCCCTACAGCAAGTTCTCCAGGATTTGAAGGCGAGACGCGCCGAGTTATTACTGGCGCGACGTTCAAGGTCTATAAGTATCATGGTGGTAGTTGGTATTCAAGCCAGGCATTTGACCTGGTAACATAGGAGGAAACTTAAAATTGGGAAACATCTCGTGGACCAAGTCATATAGCGCTTCGGATAACGGTTCCATTTTAGGCGGTGCGGATATACAGAACCTACAGAATGATATCACTACCGTAGTCAATGGCGGTATTACAGACTCTAACGTCAATGCCTCTGCTGCCATTAAAGAGAGTAAACTTGCCTTTTTAACCACTGGGCATACCCATAACGGCACAGACGCGAGTTACCCCCTTATTAAGCACTACAGACGTGGTATGACCTTAAAACAGGGTACTGATAATGAAGATATTGTCGTTACGCCAGGTGTAATAGATATTGGTGGTAAGTTATTTGTGACTACTGCTAATAGTGCCAATATCGACATAGTTACTGGGAATTGGATAGACGGCAATAGTCGTCCCGCAAGCGGGATCATATATGTATATGCCTATAACAATTCTGGGTCTATAGGGTACGGTTTGGCAACAGAGGCGCCAGATTTGTCAGATTCAAGTGAGAATGCGGTAGAGGTGCCATGGCGCTACCAAAAATACAGTTCTACATTGTACAGACTACTTGGGATAGTTCATACAGACGCAAGTTCCGACCTTCAAGTGGATTTGTACAATAACTTTGATTTGAGTAACTTTGCTTGTGGCTCTTTTACTGCTGTAAGTCCCGCTGCTAATATGATAATTACTACTGGGTGGACACCACGTTATATGAAGGTATGGAGTCCTGCTGATACAACACCAGATACCACAGATAAGTTTGATATGTTTGAGACATTTGAATATGGAGAAAAGACTGCTGACCCCCATCTTGGAGGTGGTAGTGCAACGGGAGAAGTAACCTTTAGGCATGGCACAGTGGCAACATTGGAACATGAATTGTTTGCAGAGGCAACTGCTGGTAATATTACTGATATAACGCAACAGGCAGCAGGTACTGGTGGTTCGTTTACTATTTATGCCCCGACTGCTTCTATTGCTGTGTATTGGACTGCGTGGACAGATAGAGTGGTGTAAAATGGCAAATATTACTTGGTCGAAAAGTTACAGTAGTGCGGATAATGGTTCTATACTTGGTGGCGCCGATATTCAGAATATCCAGAACGATATTACCACAGTCGTTAATGGCGGTATTACAAATACAAATATTAGTGATAGTGCCGCCATTGTAGAAAGTAAGATTGCTTTCAATACAACTACTGGACACGACCATGACGGTACAGATTCTAAGTTGATTAGCAGTGCCTTAAAGGACTATATCTCTGGTGCGGAATTGGTGTATGTGGCTGCGGAAACTATTTATGCCACTGCTGGTGTTGTCGAGATAAACGGTTCAGTTTATACCCGTACGGCAGTTTCTACAACCATAGATGTTAGTGAAGATGCGAACAAAGTAGCGGGTACTGCCGATGCCGCAAGTACTTGGTTTTATATCTACGCCTATAATGATACTGGTTCGAGTTGGGATATCAAGTGGTGGAATCTTGCCCCCCAGTATTCCAACTGCGGAACGAGTACCTCTGGTACGTTAATTTATAGGCAATCAGGTGGTGCTTGGTATCGCTGTATCGGTGCTGTAAGGAACGATGCAAGTAGTAACATACTAATATTCTACCAAGAAAATGATTGGATGTATTATGATACAGTTCAGGCCGTTTTGACCAATGGTACTTCAACAACATGGATAAATGTTCTTTGTACTGCGGTTGTTCCAGCGTTTTCAGATTTAATCTTAATGGAAGCACACCTAGGCGCCACTTCAGGTTGTATTACAGGGTTTAGAAGAGATCTATCTGCAGATGCAACTGGGTATACTTTGACCAGTAATGCAACTGGTACCACAATAGTACCCTTAAAAAGTGCATCACAGATATTAGAATATAAAAATACTTATGGTGCTTCACCAGATATTGACCTTAATGTTGTGGGCTATTATGTGGGGGCAATCCGATGAAGATACTTGCTCGTTTTATAGATGGTAAGTTAGCAGGTTGGCAATACGCACAAGAGAAGACGATAGAGAATACCACAAAAGAGTACCCATTCGTCAAAGATGACGGTAGCAACGAATATGCTTGGGCGTTAAGGTGGGCTACACATGGAGTAGACCAGATACCAGTGCAGACAAGGATTGTTGAGGTCATAGATATAAACGAGTGGAAACCCGATAGCTATGAACGATACGAACCACCGAAACAACCGACACTAGAAGAACGGGTAAAGAAGTTGGAAGATAAGGTCAAATGAAGCGTGATATTAGACGAAATCATCGAACTAAGGCGTGCGTCAGGTATAGACTTTGGTGAGACGTATGTCGACTTACTGCGTTACTATAAGGACTGTCAAAGATATGGGTATCTGGAGTTTATATGGGAAGACGGCGAACTAAAGGGCTTCATAGATTGGATGAGATGCACTCATCTACCCGAGAAGCGAGATTTTACCTGGAAGGACATGCCGCTGATAGGTCGGGGGGACTACATCTACATTACGACGTTGTGCGCGAAGGAAAAGAAATACTTCTGGCGGCTTCTTGCTATGGTCAGGAAGGCGGAAAAGAATGACTGTAAGTATATATGCTTTCATCGAAAGGATGGAAGTCTTAAGGTTTACCCAAATATGAAAGGAGCTTTAGACCATGTCCAAGTTTAGCAAGGCGGTATTTCACCCGATTGGAAACCTTTTTACCCGACCAAAGTCGGTATTCGGTAAGAGTAGTAACTGGATAGCGGATTGGGCTGCGCCTATAGGTTTAGGGATGGTTCCAGGGGTAGGCCCTGCATTAGCCGCTGGATATGGCGGGTGGCGAGGCTATTCTCAGAAACAACAGTCTATAGAAGCTCAAAATAGAGACCGCGCAGGTGTAGGTTTACCGCCTCTAAAGGGTGCAGGACTAATGGATATAGGTTGGGGGGCACTTACGGGCGCAGGAAAGGGCTACGCTGGACAGTATATAGGTTCTATGGCAGGAGGTGCTGGAGTAGGTATGCCTAATCAACCTCTTGCTCCTGTTCGTGGGGCTGAAAATCTTGGTACTGTAAATGCGGTTAACCAAGCCTTTGGAGTGCCCGCAGGAACTATGCCTGGGTCGGCAGGTAGTCTTTTAGCGGCAGGTGGTGGTACGGTTGCTAATGCCCCTTGGGGAGCTATGTTTAATACGGCGCAGATGACCAATAAAGCGGGTAACATGTGGATTCCAGGCGTAGGTGAAGGCTCGGCAATGAACTGGGTAGGCCCGGCGCTTGCCGCTAGTGGGGCAATAGGTAGTATGACCGCTCAACGCCCAGAGTATACCTATTATGATTCCGCAGAACGTATGGAACAGGCCAAGAAGTCAATTATGAGTAAGTATCTGGGTGAGGCGGGGGCGAAACTTCCTGGAGTCGTGGCCGAGGAATACCTGAAGCAGATACAGACACCTTTAGGGGAACTCTATCCTGTCGAGAAGGACGCAAGGTGGGGCAGGGTAGAGGGAGCAATAAATAAGTCCTACGACGACTACGAGAAGTCGATACAGCATCAATTCTCACAGGCTGGTGGTATAGGTAGTAAGGATTATCAGGATACCATAGCAAGGGCAAAGGCGGATAGGGCAAAGGAACTTTCTCAATCACGTCAGGAGATAGAAGCCAGCGCATATAAGACTCAAGTCGAGATAAAGCAGAATGCCCTACTTCAGGGAGCGCAACAGGGACAATGGGATGAGAAACTTGCTATGGAGTTGGCAACTGCGTTGGGTAAAGACCAGGAGTTGACGATGGCCTTTGAAGGCCAGGACTATGAGGCGTTCCAGAATCTTATGTCTCAACTTATGAATGCGGGGTTGAGCGATATGCTGTATTCGAAATATCAGGGGGGGAGGTAACCATGCGAAAACTTCGTTTGGGTCCAAGTAAGGCTACCACCCTTGCCGCAGGTGTCGGTGGAGGTATGGCGTCATTTCTTAACCTCAAGGCTTTGTTCCAGGATGCAATGAGGCAACGCCAGTGGAAACTGGAAGATGAATACAGTAAGAGTCGGGAAAAGGAAAGTGAGGCCACTAAGGCGAGAGAAGGATTAAAGGAACGTTCTCTTATAGGTGCCCGTGCGGGGATATCCCGTCAGATGTTATCTAAGGGCTATACTCCGCAAGGGGACATAGCGTCATACTTGGCGTCAGGACAGACTACGAGAACAGGTATGGCTCCTGGTCTTTCGGTAGTGGGGCCTGGTGGAACTCGTATAGGCGGGCAGTTTGAAGAAGGCAGTGAAGGTATAGAACAAAATGCTCTTATCATGGAAGAGATATTCAAATGGCTACCACCTTCCGTAAAGAATAATCCTAACATTGGTAAGGCTATCCTTGACCTACAACGTCAGGTAAAAATCTCTAAGGGTGGGGATTGGGATGCTATGGATGCGAACGAGAAACTACCTTACTTGAAGAAGTTTTGGCCGCCCATTGCTCGGAGTTACGGTATCGACCTTAAGCCTGAAGATGTGTTAGGTATCGAAGAAAAGGTACTATCGGCTCAGGGTACTCAAGGTAGTGAGTATGATGACGCCATACAACGCCTCATGGCTGAAGGTGGTATGGACTACGAAGAAGCGGCGGCGGCACTTGAAGAGGTACTATGACCCTCCTTTCGGAGAAGGTAGACCGTATCCTTGCGAAGAGAAATGTTGCCGGCAGGTTGGCTTCTGGCGTTCAGCAAACTTTCCAACAAACTTTTCCTGCTTCCAGAATTATTCCTTTTGCGGTTAAGCAAGGGATAAAGGCAGCTCCGTATGCACGTGAGTCTGTACGTGGTGCACGTGATATAATCCTTTCAAGCCCACAAGTTATGGGTTCTTTAATTCAGGAACTTGGCGAGCGGGCAGAGGAACTTCCTGATTTAGGACCTACTCCTTCCAATATGATTTTTCCTATGCTTCCCCTTGTTAAGATGGCTAAATCAGCTTTGTTTAAGAGAACAGATAGAGATGAGCAGTTAGCCGATGTGGGGCGAGGACTTATTGAGCGTAATAAGAAGTGGATAGCAAAACGCATTCCTGATTACGGGCCAAGCGGTAAAGGGCAATTTAAGGACTTTATGTATTCGCTTGGCAGCGGGGCTACTACCATGGCCGCAGCACTTGGTATAACGGCATTAACAAGAACCCCTCATGCGGCTGCTGCTTTATTTGGCTTATACCAGAAAGGTCAACTTTACCAGACAGGGCGAGAGAAAGGTCTTACCCCTCAAAGAGCGGGAGAGTTATCTACATTAGGTGGTGCTATAGAAGGCGCTCTTGAATATATAGGATTAGACTTTCTACTTAAGCGATATGGTGGTCGTTTAATGACTACCTTTATCCGAAGTGGAACAGAGGCATTACAAGAGTGGAGTCAGCAAACAGGTGAAAACTTAGTAGTTAAACTTGGTGGTATAGATAAAAAAAGGTCTATCTTTCAGGGGTCTGGTATGGCGGCACTTGTAGGTCTTACATTAGGTGCGCCTACCTCTATTTCGATAGATATGGCGGAGAAGTCGGGGATACTTGGTGAGTTACAGCAATCTGGGCTTACTTTGCAAGAGTCTCGAAAAGTGTTAACGTTTATAGTAGACTCGCAGAAGAAAAGATTAGCGAATATTATTACATCTGAAGCTGGATTTGCACGTGTAAGCAAAGGCACTGTTCCTAAGCAAGCTCTTGATAATGCCAAGATAATGCTCGAAGGAGGTAGTTCGCCTCAAAGTGTTTTACGTCAAATAACGAAGGGTGAGTCGTGGGCAGATAAGTTTATAGAGGCATACACAAAGCAGTTTGGTAATAATCCTTTTGCCGAAGAGAAGGTAGAAGCCCTCCCGAAGTTTAAGCCCGCGGATTACCGTAAGCAGATACAAGGAGTTGCTGACGCAGAGTCCTTAGACCGCATAGTAACCGAGTTGAGGGATTGGGATAAGGGGGCTACCCCCCTACAAAAAGGGGCTATCGGTAAACTTGTAAAGCAGGCAACGATAAAGTTGAAAAGTCTACAAGCCCCACCAGTAAAACCTCTTGATATAGGTGTAGAGAAACCTTTGCCGATGGAAGAGACTTTATTGGGTAGACCGTCAGCAGAAGAACTTGGTTTAAGTAAGGCGACTATCAATGCCGGAAATATAGAACGCCTTATTATAGAGCAAGGTGGTTTAACGCCATATGCGGGTGGGAAGGAAATGGAAGAGTTCAGAGGGCATACTAATCTTCGTATCAGGCGTAAAGGTGGTTCTACTCCCGACAAGATGGCTCAACAGTTAGGATTGGAGGGTGGCGACCAAGAACTATATGCTCTATTAAATGAGGCGAAAGAATTAAGGGCAGGAAGGAAAATAGAGAAGCAAAAGATTGTGAGTCTAAAGCAAGAACTTAAACCACCTACCGTAGAAGAGTTCCAGGCCTTTATGCGGGATAAGATAAAAGAATACCGCGCGGGTAAGATGGAAGTCCAGGACGACCTACAGGCGAAACTACAGACACCTCTAACCGCCCCGCAGAGAAAGACGATACAGAGTTTCTTAGATAAGACATGGGCGGAACGCGGAGGCAAACCTCCTGAACTTGAACCTGTTTCCGATAAGACTTTAGAGATTGAACCTTTCTCCGATACGGACTATAGAAAGTTTATGAAGGACAGCATTAAGAACTATCGGGAGACAGGTAAGGTAGGCTATCTTCAAGGCATACAGGAGACCTTAGATACGGGTCGCTTTACTCCTTCTCAACGGAAGCGTGTCCAGCGCTGGCTGGATAAGATAGACCGCGAGCTAAGGCAGAAGTCAGTAAGTAAGGCGACAGGTCTAACCGACAAGATACAGGAGAGGGAAGGTGGTAATGCTAAAGAGAAATACGGTGCTTCGTTCGTTATGGACGTGTCGGACGAAGACCTTGCTATGTCTATGGGTAAGAAGTTTGGTGAGGTAGCGAGCGACCTCCTCCAGACCGCTAAAGAGGCGATTCACAGCACGGAACTAATGCACAACTACCTTCGGGCTAATCCTGACTCAAAGCCTTTTACTCTTGCTATAGAAAACATTATGGCTAAAGCCCTTGCTTACCGTAAGACTGTAGATGTAACTGAACGTCTGATGGACGCCGCTAAAAACTCAAAGGCTCTTGCGGAGATATTTGTGGCAGCCGATAGGGATAACTCTGTTGATATCGACTCTATATTAGAGAACGCCTTAAGAGAAGGAAGAATTACTGAGAAGGAGTTTTATGCCGGTAAGGCTTATGTTACCCTTCACAAGTTTGCTTACAACCGTATCGTGGAAGAGATTATGGAGTCAAGGCTTGGTGTAAGGGTACGTTCTAAGGGTAAACGGTATAGAGTAGTCTATAATACGAAGAAGGGTGTAAGTGAGAAGTGGGTAACGGGTCCTGCTAAGGATAATCTCAAGTCCAAGTTCCCCGATATGGAAGTCCTTGAAGAGAAAGAGCAGATTACCATAAAGAAGGTAGACCCCGAGACAGGGCAGTATGTAGAAGAGTCTCGCTATATAGACGATTACCTTACCGAAGTGCCTGAAATCTTAAGTGAGGAGAATAGGCAACTTATTAAGGAACTCTTACCGTGGGGTCCGGGGCAGTATATTACACACTCGCGGGCTCAGGGTAAGTATTGGGTAACAATCTCCGGCGAAGTAGATCCCGAAACGGGTAAGCAGGAGATGATGTACTCTGCCCGCGTGCCATCCCTTGGATACGCCAACCGCCTTAAAGAACTCTCTAACCAACAGTTTCCTGAACGGGTGGTCAATATCGGATTAGACGCGCCATTATCTATGGACTTCTATATGGGTAATGTCTTAGATGTTACCTACTGGCTTAACCAGCGTGGTATAGACCTTAAGAGTGAAGAAGCCCAGAAGATTATCAATGCGTATCGAGGTATGTCTACCCTGCTAAGCCATATAAACCAAGATACGGGTATCCCCGGATATAGAGTAGATTGGGAAGGTATCAGTAAAGGTATGGTTGATATAGCGAAGTCGGCGGTTGGCAGAGTAAGGGCTAACGACCTAAAAGAACTCAAGAGCAAAGTCCCTAAAGTAGGAACGGAGAATATCATAACTCTGAAAGAGAGCCGTCAGGTTCGTGATAAGGCTTTCCGGACAGGCATTCTTAATGATTATTTGGATATGCTTTTAGAGGACGAGCGAGGTAATGTCGTCTTAGATACGGCGAACGCTCTTGTTTACTTTGCGGCACTTGCCAATTCTCCCCTCTTTGCTATTCAGAACGTAACGGAAGTCTACTGGTCTTGGACTATGGCTTTCGACCGTGCTAAGGATAAAATAGGCTTTCTTAAGCCGTTAGAAGAGGAATATCTCCGCCTTCTCCTTAAAGCTAAGGAAGAGGGCTTGATTAAGTCGTATATGAAGGAACAGATACGCGGTAAGGCAGATGACCTATTAGAACATGCCGATATGATAGGAAAGAGAACAGATGCTTGGAGTAGTCGCCAGACCTTCAAGTTTGGTCTTGCGTTAGCGAGAGATGCCGGGTTACATGACGATGCGGCCTATGAATACGCTTGGCACTTTCTTAACGAAGGTAAGCCTTTTTATAAGGGCGCCGTTCCCGTCTTTATGCGGGGAAGGGGTGCAGGTTGGTTTCGACAATATGGACTTATATTTATGAAGTGGGTAATGGACTGGATAAACAAGTTTGCCAGAGGGACACTTGGGCAGAAGTTATTATGGCTCTTAGGCGCTTCGATGATGGCAGGTGTTCCTTTCGGTCGGTACCTTGTTAAGAAGAAAATGAAGAAAGGATTACTCGACCGCTTCTTGATATCTGGTCTTCTGGGCATGGTTGGTGTATCGGGGAAGTTCTTAGCACCCGTTTCTTTTCGTGGGTTTGAGAGTGGTATCAGTATTCGGTCATTAAAGATGCTTGCCGATAAAGCAAAACGTGCGAAGATTATGTATGATAGATATGGACCCATAGGTGCTTTAGTGACCTTTCCTTTGGCAGGAACACAACTCTTTTCGAAAGGTATGTTGTTTGCGGCGGAAGGTGTAAAGGTAAAACGTGGTAAGGCAATCAAGACTATCTACAAACCTCATACCTTGAGGGAGAAAATAATGCTTTCATTGGGGCTTACTCCCTTTGAGTTGGGTGAGGCTTATGAACGGACATACGGTAAGAAGACTAAGCCCTTTAAGTTTGGTAGAAAGAAGTTAGGTGCCGGTAGAGTGCGTCAAGGTGCTCGCCCTGACTATCATGCTATAGTGGACAAGTTAATAGCGGAAAGGAAAGGTTTATAATGACCGAGATGACTTTAACTTGGCTTGCAGGGGTTAAACTTCTTATTGCGGCACTTATCGGACTACTATACTCGTTGGCCGGCCGGGGAGTAGGTATCAAGCGACGCTTACACCTTCCTATTATCCTTGCCGTTAATTGGATTGTCTTTATGTTCCTGATGGGGAAGTTCTCTCTGATGTTATTAGGGGCTATTCTTTTATCTATTCCTTTATACTACCTGACCATGTCGGTCTTTTCCTACGGCGCGGACAGTTGGATTAGAAAGCTAATAGGACGGATACCGCAACAGTTTATAGTAGGAGGCGTACATGGTGCTTCGGCGATTCTTGTTGCTATTGTTACGGGGAGTTGGGGAGTGTATAGCTTATGTGTTTTATGCCCTATGGTTACTCTTGGTGCTCTTGGGGGCTGGGCTGATGGTGACCTTAACGCTTCTTATAAGGAAGCGGTCTGCGGAATAAGTATATTTCTTTGTCCGTTGTTCATGGTATAACAAAAGGAGGGTAATATGGACTTTGGAAAGATGTTGATTAAAGGGTTGTTAGCGATAGGCACGTTTGTTACAGCGTATCTGGTGGCTAATCCACAGACTATATTAAAATTAGTGCCCGATAACATAGAGCAGATGACCGTAGGGTCTATTATAGCGGCTCTTATCGTTATGGCGGCTAATTGGTTTAAACACAAGGGCGAGTGACTATATAGCCTGACGGAGTTTATAGTAGGCTTTAAGTTCTTTCGCTGGTCGTACGGCAAGTACTGGATGTGGGTATTGAGCAATAAGAAAGAGCCGAAAGAAGTCAATACCTCACAGCAATTCGGTTCGATGAGGTTGGTCTGTAAAGGCACTTTCCCATCGGTCGTATGTCATTGGGAAAACGTAGACTTAATGCCTGATGTAAAAAGATAAATTTCATGTTGACTTTTTGCGACATGTCAGGTATACTTAAGGCATGAAGCAAGAAACCAAGTGCGTCCGCATTACAAAAGAGACCTATCTTAAAGTTCTTCGTTTTAAAAATCTTACAGGAATTTCAATCACACGAATTTTAGCATCTGCTTTCGACGAGTACTCACATAATAGAGATGTGTACGGAAACAAACGATTAAAGGGATGAGGGAAAGTGTTAGTCCTAACTCACAGTAGTATCCAGACGTTTAGGGACTGTCATAAGAAGTACGACTTTGCCTATAACCAGTTCCTTAAGCCGAAGAAGCAGTCTTGGGCGCTTATAGACGGCTCTAACGTGCATTTGGCTTTGGAGACGTATTATGGCGTACCCCCCTCACAAGACGTTGTGGCGACCCCTTCTGACGCAAAGGAAGGGGCATTAAAAGGTATTATAACGGTACTTGAGACCCTTTACGACAAGGAGACGGAATATGAGGAGGAGGAACGGGATTTACACAGGACAATCGCAGTCGGCCTGTTTAAGGGCTATGCCGACATTTATCCGCAAGACGAGTTTCAGGAGTAC
>Ga0315293_10000738_pt1 | contig 30814 bp, 21 predicted proteins | sample YL17G13_20_MG_FD_203071 | JGI IMG/M metagenome (GOLD analysis project Ga0315293, IMG submission 203071) | Sediment microbial communities from Yellowstone Lake, YNP, Wyoming, USA - YL17G13_20 | ecosystem: Environmental > Aquatic > Freshwater > Lake > Sediment | place: USA: Wyoming | collected... | reverse complement strand
AGATAGCTGATTCGCGTAGTTAGAGAATGGCTGTGGAAAATCGGCTACATTGTCGGTTATTAAATGGTGCTCGATGTCTTTATTTAGATAGTCGAACCAGAACTTGGAGATTTGAGTGAGGATGATGCCTTTGTAAGGGATGCCGTTGGCCATAACGATGTCGAAGGCGCTAATCCTGTCGGTAGCGACGATGAGGAGCTTGTCGCCGAGGTCATAAATATCGCGGACTTTACCGCGATTTGGTTTAGCGCCGGCTATGTTTGTCTGCAAAATGGTTTCCATAATAACCTCCTTGTTGAATTTCGTTGTTCCCCGACAGGTCGGGATTATATTTTTTAATTTTACGGCTCCTGCCTGATTCGAAAATCGACATACGCAAAGATTTTTTCTTTGACATTTTCAATATCCCTGGTTTTTGGTAAAAGGTCAAGCAGCATTTCGAGGAATTTGCAATCTCTTATACGCTTTAAGGCTGCGGTGAAATTTATATCATAGACCCAGCCGAGCTGCAGGAGCTTCATATCATTTAAGGTCTTAAGACTATTATAATCTATAAGCCGGCCTTGCAGGATTGCATCGACGACCGCAGGTGAATAGCGGGGCTGGTCGGGCAGCTCAAGCTCGATGGCAAAATTGCGTGGGTCGTCTTGATATTGCCTGTAGTATTGCGTAACAATATAATAGACATCGAGCTTGTCGGCATCGCGAATTAACTTTGAGAATAACAGGCACTGGCCATCCAAATCGGCGGGCAACTGCTTTTGCCCGTGGAATCGAATTGCTTTTTCAATGAGGTCTCTTTCCTGCTTATCAATTTCGTTAAGGACATTGGTCTCTCTGATAATCTCAAGGCCCAGAAGGCAATGGTTGATGCTTCTCGGGTCGTTGTAAGTGCGGTATCTTTTGAACTGCTCGAATCGGCCGATGTCGTGTAAAAGAGCTATCGTCTCTACAATGAGTTTCTGATTGTCCGATAAGGATAGCTGGTCAGCCAGATACAATATTTCGTCACAGGTCCGGCGGGTGTGGTCTTCTTTGAGTTTGAGGTTTGCGTTGACGTAGTCATCGTCGCAATAGAAGCCGGCTACATACTGCTCAAACCAGACCTTGAATTTTTTTAGCTGTCCTTGCTCCATAACCGTTTATCTAACAAACAAGAAATCAAACACAGGGTCAATAATTTACAGAAAAGAATTGGCTTATGCTACAAACTTTCCAGAAAAATTCACGATAGCTATTCAAAAATTATTTTGAGGCGGTATAATTGTAGCGTGATTTATTATGAAGAAGGAGAAAAACGATGCCTACGGTTAAGGATGTTGTTGTTAGAAAGCCGACGGAGAAAGAGGCGACGGCGTGCAAGTCGTGGCCTATCTGGAAGTGCGAGACGAGCACCTTCGACTGGTCATACACGGAAAAAGAGACCTGCCTGATATTAGAGGGCAAGGTTACGGTTACCGACGGCAAATATTCGGTCAGCTTCGGGCCCGGCGACTTAGTCATCTTCCCCGAAGACCTTGAGTGCACCTGGAATGTCCAGCAGGCCGTTACAAAACACTACAACTTCGGATAGTGTTGCACCGTCTTGCAAGCGAATCAAAGAATTTTACATCTTATAATCCTATTTCAGTTTACCTGCGGACCAGCGGATAGCGCGGACGACCAGTTGGCGGTAGGTCGGGTCGGCGTAGGCCTGCGGGCCGTGGCCAAGCTGGATGGTGCAGACCTTTGCTTTATTATAGGTTCTTACCCAGCCGATTGTCTTATCGCTATCCGGATGGTCAGTGGTTAACAGAACTCGATTATCCTTTTCAAAACTGCAATTTTTGTAGGCTTCGTCGCGCACGGTAAAGTCATTTAGGCCACGTGTAATCGGATGTTTTATGTTTGCAATGTGAACTTTCATATCCATATCGTGCTTATAGGTGCTGGCCTGCTGCGATGTTGCGCTGCCTTCGGGGGCTTGTAGATTGTATTTGGTGCCGATGATTTTTTGATACTGGTCCCATTTCTGATATGAACCCATCGCGTGGTGGAGGGTAACAAGGCCAACGCCTTTGTTGAGCAGCTTGAGAAAATTTTCCTGGCGCTTTGGAGTTATTTTTTGTGTCATATTGAACAGCACTATCACATCGTAGTTCCAGTTGGTTATGTCTTCAAATATTTCGCTGCCATCTTTGAGGTCGAACCTTGTGTATTCGATGTCATCGTAGCCCTCAAACAATGAAAGGAACGGTTTTTCTTCAAAGTCGTGCCCACCTGTAACCACAACGACTTTGATTTTTTTGACGGGCAGCGAGGGTAGAGGTTTGACCATTATGTTTTTGTAATAGATGACGCTTTTTGGGTCGTGGCCCTGCAGGGCGAATGTGCCGCTGGATAGTCTTCTGCCGGGCCAGCCCTCGGAGCTGAAGTTCTCCGGCTCGGTCCAGTCAACGACTGTTACACCGTTGACCTTTATGACGATGTGCTTATCCTGGACGATGATATGCTCGGTGAACCATTCGCCATCTTTGGCCTGTGATTGACGCACATTCTGGACGTCGTAAAGACTGCCGGTCCTTTTCCAGTCACTGTGTGAATTGTTGACCTGCACTTCATAGCCCTTCTTTGGCCAGTCGGTCTCCTGGTATTCGGTGTGGAAGTAAATGCCGGAGTTTGAGCCCGGCTCGGTTTTGACATCGGCTTTGAATTCGAAGTTTTTGAAGTTTGCGCTATTGACGGGGCCGACATAAAAGAGATGGCTGCGGTCGCCTTTGACAACAATCATACCATCGCGAACTGTGAAGGTGGATTTGTTTTCGCTTGCCTTCCATCCGTCAAGAGTCTTGCCGTCAAAGAGACTCTGCCGGCCCGCCATAGGTGCGGCGGGCGAGGATTCTTTGCGGGGCGGCTCACCGGCGGTTGATTTGCACTGCTGACAGCCAGCTATGATTAGGCCTGCTAATACCATTGTTAAAATTATTTTTCTTGCCATTTGTGTTTCTCCTTAATTGGGTTCGTAGTTATGAGTTCTTTGTTCGTAGATATTTCCGTGTTCATAGTTAATCAAAAAACTATTTTCGAAAGAGCATTATAATGTCCAGGGACTGCGCATCGAGCGGGAGAGCCGGCGGTTGGCTATGTCGTTATTTACAAAGCGCTCTTTGGCCTGGTCCCACACAAGTTTTTGCTCAAGGCGAATGGCGATGTCACTAATCTGGCATAATATGTCGCCGCGAACGGATTCGTCAATCGGGCATATCGTAAGCGCACGGCTTTTTACGCAGTCAAGCAAGTTTCTGACGTGATTGTTGCTTTCATAAAGGCGAGCATCGTTAGGGCCGAACTGCGTGGATAACAATTCTTTTGGATAGGCGTTGATGCCTTCGCGGTCAACGTGGACCCAGCCATCTGTGCCTTCGAAGGCGGTGCCGTGCGAGGTTGTTCTGCCGTAGCGTTTCTGCCACTCTTCAGGGAATGGGTAGCCGGTGAAGTCTATTGTGACGCCGGTTGGGTATTTGCAGGTAACATTCCAGTTCATAGCAGTATCGCAGACGCCATCGGGGGTTGGCCAGGCGCCTTTGCCTTCGACTTCGATTGGGCCTGAGAGTTTGTCGGCGCCGCCCCAGACTGCGATGTCGATGGGGTGGATGCCCCAGCCGGCGATGAAGCCAACGGCATAATCGGAGATATACCACCACCATTGATTGGAGCAGCGGTCCTGCGTGTAGGGAATATAGGGGGCGGGGCCAAGCCACAAATCGTAGTCGAGCCAGTCAGGGATGGGGGCGGGCTTTAGCGGGCCGCCGGATGCGCTGCCGGGCGACCAGACATTGATGGTGTGGAGTTTGCCGATTCGGCCATTGCGGACAAGCTCGCAGGCAAAACGAAAATCACGGCTGGAGCGCTGCATGGTGCCGAACTGGAAGGCCCGGCTGTATCGGTGGACGGCGGCACGGAGGGCCTGGTCCTCTGCGATGCTGACGCCCAACGGCTTTTCACAATAAACATCCTTGCCTGCCTTTACAGCAGCCAGAGAAGTAAGCACGTGCCAGTGGTCACAGGTTGCGACAAGGACTACATCGATATCGTTACGGGCAACCAGCTCACGAAAGTCGTTGTAGGTTGTGCAGCCGGTGTCGTTGTAGTGCTTGTTGACTAAGGTCTGGGCGGCCTCTCGGGCGGTTTTTTTGACATCGCAGACGGCGACTACGCGGGCATCTTTTTGGTCAAGGAAGTTACCCATAACGCCGGTGCCTTGCGGCCCTACGCCGATACAGCCGACGTTTATTCGCTCACTTGGGGCTGGGGTGCCTGCCTGGCCGAACGCCGAAGACCGAATAATATACGGAAATCCTATTGCCCCTACCGTTGTTCCTGCCACTTTTTCCAAAAAACTACGGCGGGTGATATTTTTACAATTGTGCATAATTTAACTCCTTGTTATCAGTACAACCTTAATAGGTTCTCTTTATTGTAGAAAAAAGCCTATACGGTTTCTAAAGTGTAACGCTGAGATTACGAGTTCGTCAAACGAAAAAAATAAGGCCTAAGATACAATTATTATAAAGAGGAAAATTATTTACTGGGCGCTGTGTTTTGATATACTGTAATTACCATTAAAGGATTGTATAGATAAGGTCAGGTGCAAGGAGTATATCCAGGATGGAAACATGTGTAATTAAACTAACGCCAGCAGCCTTCAAACACGGCAACTTGAATCTCCGTGCCTGCGGCAAAGAGTTTTTCCCGCCGGATGTCTTCGGTGGCTCAAACAAAAAAACCGGCCTCGGTAATCCGATTATGCTAAAAGCAGAAGGTTTGCCTGAGCCCATACAAACAGATATTCCCACCGACGCAAAAAAACATAATCCCCGTTGGATTTTTAGGGAAAGAAGTTGGGTCAAGGAACTTATCCGCTCGAACAATCTGACACCAGGGGATGTTATCGTAATTCATCGTTCCGATAGCAAGCAGTATGAAGTTAAAGTGGATGGCAAACACCAAGAATCTAAGCAGTATCCTCTATCAAAATTGGAAAAAAAATTTATCGATATAAATTACGAGCGCACATGTAAGTGTCTTAAAAATCACATTAACTGTCTTACAGCAAAAGATTGGCTGAAGTGCCAAATCGGTGTTTGGCAGTTCAACTATGAGGGCAGAGATATCAGAGATAAGAACGTGCACCCTGCGACTTTTCCAATCTCACTTGCAAAAAAAGGGATAGATTTGTTTACGCATAGAGGGGAATTAGTTTTAGATCCTTTTGTGGGAAGTGGCACAACACTGATAGCTGCTCAGGATGCCGGTCGGAACGCTGTCGGTTTTGATCTTCAAAAAAAATATGTAAGTTTGAGCGAATCTCGCCTTAAGAGAAACTCACAATTGTTCAGCAACGCAAAACAAATTGCCGTTTGTGATGATGCAAGAAATATTTGTAATTATTTAAGACCTGAGACAGTAAGTTTAATCTTTACCTCTCCACCGTACGCCAACCTGTTGAATCGGCGAAGGAAAAATAAGTCGCGCCGAGATAGGAATAACGGTCAATTTGGAAAAATCGAGCAATATTCCCAAGACACAAGAGATTTAGGAACTATGGATCTCGACAAATACACCGAATCGATGGGCGATATTTTCGAAAGTTTTTTGCCCTTGCTTCGCCCGAAAGCCCATTGTGTAATAAACGTACCAGATATGTGGTGGGAGAATAAGAGGATTACTATTCACGTTTCTCTCATTGAGGAATTGCGCAGTCGAGGATACGAATTGCGTAACATCATAATTTGGGATAGAACTAACGTAGTAAATCAAATAGGCATATTTGGGTGGCCAAGCAACTATATTACAATGGGGGTTACATTCGAATATCTGTTAGATTTTTGGAGACCTACCATCTGATGGCTAATATTAAGCAAGAGGTCTCGAATCTAATGGCTGCTGTAAGAAAAAAGAAGAGGTTGCCTACTTCTGATGTTATTGTCAACGAGACGTTTGAAAAACTTGAATTCTTACCAGAAAAAGTTAAGCCAGAGGAAGTACAGAAGAACTTCAACGAAATGCTGAGAAAAGTCTGGCTTGAGACACTTCATGTGTTGGAGAACTATGAGGAGAGGATTTATCCCGCCAATGTGATAGAAGGTTTGATGGCACTGAAAAAGGATGTTATCGAAGAGTCAATAAAAGTCGCGCAAAATGAGGGATACACACAGGCCGTTAAATTTCTTTTTTCATCTCTTTACTCATACTTCCGCGGAATTTTTCTTAGCATTGGTCAAGGCAGAATGACAAGGGGCGGAAGGGATTTCGAGTTACAGTTCGGAAAACTCCTCGAATTAATGAATGTCCCATACCAGAAAATCAAAAGGGCTTACAGAGTTGATTTCATGATTCCAAGCGATGATTTGTTTCAAAAAAATCCAACTGCTGCGGCCATAGCATCGGCAAAAAGAACTTTAAGAGAAAGATGGAGAGAAGTTGTTGAAGAACTGCATGCGATGAGGTCACCAAACATTTTTCTTGTGACTGCAGATCAAGATGTTGCCCAAAGTCATGTTAAGTCTATATGTGGAGATTACCGGATTCATCTGGTTGTTTGGGATGAGGTTAAAGTAAAATATTCACACGAACCTTTGGTACTCGGTTACACGCAATGGATCAACGAGAGAATTCCTCTTCTACAGCAGTTTTGGAAAACTTGATTTAGCACATTACAAATGCCAGGGGGAGCGCATCGGGCGTTTGAGCATACGGTTGGCTTCATCATCGTTGATAAATGTTTCTTTGTCGGGGTCCCAGCGGAGCTTGCGGCCAAGACGAGTAGCGATGTTACTTAGCTGGCAAAGAGTATCAGAGCGGACGGCCACATCTATCGGGGCTACGGGCTGGCTTCTGGTCTTGACGCAATCGAGGAAATTTTGCTGGTGGTGATTGCTTACCGGTAAATGCACTTCATCAGGGCCGATTTCCTTTTTTAATAGTTCCTTTGGGTTGGCATCTACCGTGCCGCCTAAGTGTTCTTCTTTGACGAAGACCCAGCCATCGGCGCCTTCGAACTTGACGCCGAGCGGGTTTTTTTCGCCATCGGTAAAGTTCATAAGGACACCGTTGGCGAATTTTAGATTTACATCCCAGCTCATTGCGCAGTCGCACAGGCCATCTTTGGGGAATACTGCGGTGCCTTCTACTTCCACCGGCCCAGTAAGGTCGGTGCCGTTGCCCCAGGTGGCAAGGTCGATGGTGTGGATGCCGCAGCCGGCGATAAAGCCCAGGGCGTAATCGCTTATATGGAACCAGTGGCTGTTGTTGACGCGGTTGGCGGTGTAGGGCGCCCAGGGGGCGGGGCCAAGCCATAAATCGTAATCGAGCCAGTCGGGGACGGGCATCGGCGGAAAGTTTTCGCTTTCGATACTGTAGCGGGTGCCGACCTTGATTGTGTGGATTTTGCCGACGCGGAGGCTGCGGACCATCTCACAGGCGAAGCGGGAATTTCGGCTGGAGCGTTCCTGCGTGCCGAACTGGAATATGCGGCCATATCGGTGGACCTCTCTACGCAGGACCTGTCCCTGCTCGACGCTCATACCCAACGGCTTCTCACAATAGACATCTTTGCCGCAGCGCACCGCTTCGAGAGCGTGCAGGACGTGCCAGTGGTCTGTGGAGGCAACCACTACCGCATCTATATCATCGCGGGCGCAAAGGTCGCGGAAATCGTTGTAGGCGGTGCAGACTTTTTTGCCGTAGTGTTTATCGACCGTTTCGAGTGCTCTATCGCGATTAGGTTTTTTTACATCGCAGACTGCGACTATCTGAGAATCAGGCAGCTCTAAAAAATTTGTCAGCAGCGCACTTCCACGGCCGCCAAGAGCGATGAAGCCCAGGACAATTCGGTTACCGGGGGCGACCTCGCCAAGTGCGGAAGGACGAACAATATAGGGAAAACCGATTGTTGCTACGGCGGTGCCTGTAACCTTTTTTAGAAAATAGCGGCGTGAACACCGTTTATTGGTCTGCATATTTGGCTCCTTGCCTTGTAACTATCCTTTCGTGCCTGTATTGTCTAAACCAATAAATAATAGAGTTTAATTAAGTGGAGGGCTTGCGTCAAATTAAAAACAGGGTAAAAACCTCCAGCATAAACCCCGATAGACGGCAGCGGGACTTCCGCTACGCTTCAGCATTGGGGCAAGCAGCTAATAAAAAAGCCGTGAACCATAAGCTCACGGCTTTTTGTTTTTTGAACTTATAAGTTTTTAAGCTGATTTGCGTTTAGGAAATCGGAGGAAGGCAGCTATACCAAGTCCAAGAATGGTGAGAGTAGCAGGTTCGGGAACATTGACAAACGACTCGCTGCCACCGCTGGCAAAGCCCTGAACGTGAATACCGACGCGAAGCTGGCCGCAGCCAAGGTCTCGTATCACATCGTCGTAGGACTTGCCGGATTTAAGGTTGAAGGTAATTCCAAGCCATTCATCGGGATTGATGCCGTTATGCTCTACCGGTGGGTCGGAGTCGGCGGAAAAACCTTCGGTTGTTACAAATGGCGGGGATAGATTCTGGCCACCAGGAAGGTCGTCCGGAGATGCAAGCGGAGAAAATGAGACGCCTGAGCAGGAGTTGTCTATCGAAGCCATACTAAAAAGTTGGCCATCATCGAAGTAGATATCTGTAATTGAGCAGGGTTGAGTGTCAGTGTTAGTGAAGGTGAAAAGCACCTGATTTGCGAAATGGTCGGCGACTTCGACTAACAACTGTTTTTCGCCGATTTGGCCATCAGCAATTTCGATGGGGCCATCGTACTCTTCGGCTATGTGCTTAAAGCTATACACCACACTTGCCTTTACAGGCAGACAGAGCAGACTCAGGGTTGCAATGATAGTTAACATAATCGACTTTTTCATTTTACTCTCCTCTTTCTGCCGGGGTGGTTTTTGTTAATGTTTTTAATGTTTGACGACTTTTGTCTGTATAGATAGACAACTATTTAGAAGCATCCTGGTTGTTTTAGCTGAAAGTAATAAACTGTAAGGTAATTGGGTTTTTCAAGTTTGAGAGGGAAAACTTGATAACACCCCCCATCTGTATTTCATTGTATACTATCAAATTTGCCTGGTGAAATCAAGAGTTTTTAGGAAGACCTTCGGAAATAAATAATATTTTTTGGGGAATATTAACTGTGAGAATAGAAACAAAATAGTTTTGGGACTTAAATAAAATTTCGGATAACAATTAAGTGAATTTTTTTTGGAAAGGCCGGAGAGCATAAGGATTCTTCTGCAATTTTACTCCGTTAGAAAAACGACTTTCCTTTTCTAAAGGGGTCCAAGATGACAGCTTCTTAAATCACGAGCAACAGGGTGCTATTGACGGGGGCGTAATAAGATATCGGCTAATTGCTTTACGCCTACCTCAGCGCTATTAAAGACGGGAATATCCGTAAAGGAGGAAAGCTCACGCACGTGCAAAGGAGAGCTTGAGCACAAGCCGGACAAAGCATCAGGGACCAAATTGAACTTTTCTTTCAAGCTTCGCAGACCTCCGATTGCACCAAAGGCATCGTTGGCGCAGAAAATCAATTTGTGAATCCTCGATACTACTTCCGGCGAGCTTAACAGGATTGCGGTTTCGCGCTGGATGAGGCCATCGGCAAATTCCACCACCCAGAAATTTTTGGGGTTATTTGCATACTTAAGGTCGAGCCGATTAAAGATGCTTAGAAGCTGCTCCTCGGACAACAGGTATGTTGATGGATAACCCAGATATGAAAAATCTGCATAAGGGTTTGCACCCGAATCGTTCATAAGAAGAATGTCTTTAAGGCCCGCAGTCCCACTAACTTTAGAGGCTCTGACACTGTATCCAATTGATGTCAAGGCCCAGCAGCAGGCAGCGGCGGCCATACTCTTGCCGGAGTTCATTGACGTTCCGCAGACCAAAATCATTGGTGAGCGTGGCAGTTTTTTGACGGTGAGTTTCGGTTTTATCAATGGGTAATTCTGTGTGTTCAAAACATTGCCTGCCTCGTCACAGACGTAGCCGAGTATTTTTACCTTCGTTGGGTCTTTTATCAGTGAGTTTTTGGTTTTGACGATGCCAATTACTCCCGAGCGGGCTATAAGGTCAACTTCATCAGTCATTTGCTCGGGGACCAATCCTTCGTAATAATCGGGGGCGTAGCGGTTTCCAAAGACGAAAATGGCCTTGGTGCCATCGTGAATCATATGAATACGGCCCAAGGCATTTTCCATAGATGAGTGCTGTCCGACTCGACTGACTATTCCATAGACAACGTCACCCGGCTGAGGCGCTTTGTCGATAAATTGATAAAACTTTATCTGGCTTTGTCTTATAGTAAATGCGGCACTGGGAAGAATGAATCCTCTTTGGATTTTTCTTGTAGATGATTTACTTGCTGCTAAAGTCGTCAGACTCATTATTTTGCTCCTCATTGGTTGATGGTAAGATAGATTTATTGGTGAGTGATACCTGTTCAGACGCTCTGTGGTTCTAAGTTTTCTTGCACGGCCTGTCTAACAACGTTTTTTGTATATATAACCCACAAAATAAATGAAGGGATTTCTATCAGCGTCGAAACAAGAGGTATCCAGGTTAACGCCCAGCTACAAATATAAAGAATTGCAAGTGCAATTCCCAAACCCCTGTAGTTTTTCCCGCCCTTTGCCTTATTAAGGTCTTCTGCGAGCCCCATATAACTGACGAAGGCCCAGTAAAAATTGAAAAACGGTATAAATAGAAAACCAACTGCTTTTCCCGGCGTTGTGCGTGCAATTTCCTTCGGGACCGCCTTCCAGCATTTGTAGTGAACAATACAAGAGAGCACAATTGCCACAACAGTAACCGGCAGTGTAATCAAAAATATCACTATAACCGCCTCAGGACTTTGCGCGGCATCTGCGATGTCTATAGCGATAATCACTGGAATAAGCAGCGCATTAAATATAAGGGCTGGAATCCAATTTATCTTCTTTGTCTGGTCCATTCTATTTTTCCTTTTAATCTCTTTTTATTTTCTGTTTCCTTCTCTGTGCTTGAGTCGTCGCGGGTGCTGATGTCTTTGCACTAAAACCCGTGCATTTAGGCACTTTTCGGCCAAGTAGTCAAATACAAAATTAGATTACTTCTGCAGATTTTTGACTTTTGACCTGTTGCATAATTAGCCCGCCCCCGCAGATTTCTGCGAAAGCAGAAGCAGGGGCAGGTTTGTTTCTGTTTATCCAGTTTTGTATTTCAACGGCGGAAATAGCTTATCAGCCATAAAATTAGCGTCAAGACAATGGAAATCAAAATGCAGCTTGCGATGGGAAGATAGATTCGCCAATTTTTGGAGCCGAATTCCAAATCGCCGGGCAATCTGAATAGACCGACTCGGCCAAGCAATAACATCAGGCCGCCCAGCAGCGATATCAAAATACCGAGCCAGATAAGTCCCCTGCCAATTTGTTGCGGACCCAAATCCATATCTGAACGACAGAATACTGAAGAAAAGATACAGGTTTCAGAAGTCAGAGGACAGCGTTCGCAATCTTAACTACTGTCTTCTGAGCATTAAGACCTGACTTCTATAATCATTACACTAAGCTATAATAGTTTCAGAAATTTTCAAGTGAGCGGTTAAAATTTTTTGTAAGCGTTCAGTCTCTTTATATCATTCCCATTCAATCGTTGCCGGTGGCTTGCTGGATATGTCATATACGACGCGGTTAACTCCCCGGATCTCATTTATAATCCTGCTCGATATGGAGGCCAACACTTCATAGGGAATCTTTGAAAAATCAGCAGTCATAAAATCAGGGGTCTCGACCGCGCGAATAGCAATGACGTTTTCATAACTTCTTTCGTCGCCCATAACGCCGACGGTTGACACGGGTATAAGAACTGCCAAGGCCTGTGATATTTTCCTATACAGCCCGGATGATTTAATCTCATCTATCAGTATCTGGTCAGCGGCACGCAGTATCTTTAGCCTCTGAGGAGTAACTTCACCAATTATCCTGACCGCCAGGCCTGGCCCAGGGAACGGATGTCGCCAGACGATATCCTCGGGCAATCCGAGGTATTCGCCGACAAGGCGCACCTCGTCCTTAAACAAATTTCGCAATGGTTCAATAAGCTCAAAGCCCAGCTCTGGCGGCAGCGCGCCGACATTGTGATGAAGCTTTATATTTGCCGCCGGGTTGCCGTCTTTAGAACCCGACTCAATAACATCAGGATAAAGCGTCCCCTGGGCAAGAAATCTCGCATTGGGAATTTTCGACGCCTCCGATTTGAAAGCCTCGATGAATTCTGCGCCGATTATCTTTCGTTTTTGCTGCGGGTCTGTTACGCCGGTCAATCCCGACAAAAAACGGTGCGACCAATCAACGACACGTAAGCTTATATGAAAGTGGTCACGAAAAGTTGAGACCACATTTTCGCGTTCATTTGTTCGCAGCAGACCATTGTCAACAAAAATACAAACGAGCTGGTCGCCTATCGCCTTATGAACCAGCGAAGCCACAACCGAAGAATCAACTCCACCGCTTAAACCACATAGACAACTGTCGCTGCCGACTTTATTGCGAATTTGGTTTACAGCTTCAGCGACAAAATCGCTCATCTTCCAATCGCCGCTACAACCACAAATATCATAAAGGAAATTGCCCAGAATCTGTGAACCCTCCGGCGTGTGTGCGACTTCCGGATGGAACTGGACGCCGTAGAATTTCTTTTTTTTGTGCCTGATCGCAGTGTATGGGCATGTTTCAGTGGTGGCAAGGGTCTGGAAGTCCTTGCCTAATTTGCTGACCTGGTCGCCGTGGCTGGCCCAGACAGTAGTTGAGTCCGGCAAATTCGCAAACAAATCACTCTTGTTGATTATTGATAGATTTATTCGCCCGTATTCGCGTTTTTGAGCAGGGATAACCTGGCCGCCTAAAATTTTACAGCCGAGCTGCATTCCGTAGCAGATGCCTAATATCGGCACACCCAGGTCAAAGATTTTCTTATCGCATTTTGGCGCATTTTCATCATAGACGCTTGCAGGGCCGCCGGACAGTATCAAACCCTTAACGTTTAATTTCTGCAATTGTTTTGCAGTTACGTCGCAGCGAAGGATTTGGGAATATACGTGGTGCTCCCGAACGCGCCTTGCAATCAACTGGCTGTACTGGCTGCCAAAGTCCAGAATGGCTATTACCTGATGGCCCATAAAAACCTCAAACGATTTTTGTGAAAAACCTTCTAAACTACGTCGCTTCTTTCGTTGCTCGTCGCTCATGTCACAGGGGTCAGATCCTTACGGGGATGCCGCGGTCGGCAAGGGACTTTTTCAGCTGCCCTATAGTGTAATTTCCGAAATGCGTGATAGATGCCAGAAGCACTGCATCTGCACATCCGTCAACGATTGCATCGTAGAGATGCTCTGGTTTTCCTGCTCCACCGGATGCAATTACGGGGACATTGACCGCCTTGCTGACTGCTTTATTAAGCTCATTATCATAGCCTGCCTTAGTGCCATCGGCATCCATACTGGTCAGCAATATTTCACCTGCACCGCATTGCTGGCCCTTAACTGCCCATTCAACAACGTCAAGGTTAGTTGGCTGCGAACCGGCCTTTGTGCAGACTTGCCATCTGCCGGGGTATTTTTTCGACCGGCGGGCATCTATGGCAAGAACTACGCATTGACTGCCGAAACGCCCGGCAGCTTCTTTCAGAAGACTGGGATTTTCAACGGCTGCAGTATTTACAGATACTTTGTCTGCGCCGCTCCTTAGAATCGTATCCATTTGCTCAACTGTCTGTATGCCGCCGCCTACGGTGAATGGAATGAAAACGTGTTCAGCAACTCTTTCCACAAGCTCGATAATTGTTTTGCGAGACCTAATGGTGGCGGTGATATCCAAAAACACCAGCTCATCGGCGCCTTCGTCACTATATTTAGCACCCAGCTCCACGGGGTCGCCTGCATCGCGGAGATTCAAAAACTTTACGCCCTTGACCACACGATTGTCTTTAACATCAAGACAGGGAATAATCCTTTTTGTCAACATATTTTATTCCTTGCCACCAAGGCACCAAGACACTAAAATTCACTTATATTTTTTAACTTTCATTTTTCTTTGTGCCTTTGTGGCTAATTTTTTTAATCCGTGTCTTTTCGCAAATTTCGGCAAAATTTTGCAGGACCTTCAAACCAGCGTTGCTGCTTTTTTCAGGGTGAAATTGCACGCCATATATATTTGCCTTCTGGACCGAAGCCGACATATTAAAGCCATAGTCCGTATAGGCAATCCTGGCCTGTTGGTCGGTAACATCGGCGTAAAAAGAATGGGCGAAATAGAAGTATTTTTCTTCTCCCAGCCCGGCAAATAAATCCATATCAGCCGGCAGTTTTACAAGATTCCAGCCCATATGCGGGATTGTTCTTCCGGAAGGGATAGGGACAACGTTGCCCTCAACCAAACCGAGGCCCTTGTGCCGGCCGAATTCGGTGCTCTGGTCGAAAAGCATCTGGTAGCCGACACAAATACCTAAAAGCGGCTTGCCGCTTAAAGCAACCTTTTTTATCAGTTCAGTGAGGCTGCCTAATGCACTGACAGCGTAGCCAAAGGCAGCAACGCCTGGTAGAACAAGTCCGGCTGCACTTTCAATGGCCGCGGGATTAGAGCTAAGCCTTACCTGGCAGCCTATATGCCGAAATGCGTTACACACGCTTTTGATGTTTCCAACGCTGTAATCCACAATAACTATCATAAAGAAGCTACCTTGTTTAAGCCCGGCCTTTGTGCCGCTGCGGCCCGCTTCGCCGGGACGAGTTACTTCGACGGTCATCCATTAATCTTAAAAATCCCTCAAATAGATAATTTGAATCGTGCGGACCAGGTGAGGCCTCCGGATGGTATTGAACACAGAAAGCCGGAATATTTTTGCAGCGGAACCCCTCGAGGGTTTGGTCGTTTAGATTAATGTGTGTTATCCGGATGTCTTTATCTTTCAACGAGTCGATGTCTATGCAGAAGCCGTGGTTCTGGCTGGTTATTTCTATTGCGCCTGTTTGTAGGTTTTTGACGGGATGATTGGCGCCGTGATGGCCAAACTTGAGTTTAAATCTTTTTGCGCCCAGGGCCAAGCCGAGCAGTTGATGGCCGAGGCAGATACCAAAAATAGGCACCTTGCCAAGTAGTTTTCTGATTTCATTTATAGCATAATCGACACCGCCGGGGTCGCCCGGGCCGTTACTTAAAAACACACCATCGGGTTTCTGTGACAGGACATCCCTGGCGAATGTTTTAGCAGGCACAACCCAAACATCACAGCCATGTGAGCGGAGTAATCTGAGGATGTTGAGTTTAATGCCAAAATCAAAAGCTATAACCTTGTATTTTACAGGTGGCTCTATTTCTCGACCCGTCAAAACATCTACCACGCCCTTATCCCAGCGATATGGTTTTTTTACCGTTACGTCTTTGACTATATCCCTGTCCACAAGACCCGGGTATTCGCTCAACTTTTCCTTAAGTTTTGAAATGTGAAATTCCGTTGAAGAAATAATGCCTCTCATTGCGCCTTCGGTTCGAATGTGTCGGACAAGCTTTCTTGTGTCAATGCCTTCAAGGCCAACAACGTTGTTGGCTTTTAAGTAATCACTTAGTGAGTTTTTGTTTCGCCAATTGCTGGGATAATTGCAGTTTTCCTTGACAATAAAGCCGCAGGCAAAGATTTTCCTTGATTCTATGTCGGCTCTGTTAGTGCCGTAGTTGCCTATCAAGGGGTATGTCATCGTAATTATCTGCTCATGATAGGATGGGTCGGTCAATATCTCCTGGTAGCCGGTCATACTTGTGTTGAATACAACCTCTCCACACCTGGTGCCTTTATCGCCGAAGGATTTGCCCTCAAAAATAGTGCCGTCTTCAAGTAATAAAATAGCTTTCACTTTACTATCCCTATCGATAATAAGACTGTATAGGTTTGACGGAGATTTTCCGAGCTTTCATTGCTTCGATAGCCATAACTGTTGCCTCTGCACCTCTTATTGTAGTTACATAAGGCACCTGCCTATCGAGAGCTGTTCTGCGAATGGCAAACGAATCTTTTACTGATTGCTTGCCGACAGCCGTATTTATAATTAAGTCTATTTTCCTGTTTATTATGGAATCTATTATGTTAGGCCGACCTTCTGTAACCTTCAGGACAAACTCCGTAGGAATATTGCTGTTAATAAACTGTATGCAGGTGCCTTTGGTAGCAACAATCTTAAAGCCCATCTGATGAAACTTGCGCGCGATTTCAACTGCCTTTGGCTTGTCACCATCGCTGACGCTGAAAAGCACATTGCCGGAGGTCGGCAGGGTATTTCCTGCTGCTATCTGTGATTTTGCATAAGCGATACCGAAATCATCGGATATTCCCATTACTTCGCCGGTAGAAAGCATCTCCGGTCCAAGCAGAGTGTCCACGCCGGGGAATTTTATGAATGGGAAGACCGCTTCTTTGACAGTAAAGTAATCTCGCTGAACCTCTTTTGTAAATTTCAGCTCTTGAAGGGTCATGCCTGCCATCACTTTTGCAGCGAGCTTGGCAAGAGGCACGCCAATCGATTTGCTGACAAATGGAATAGTTCGGGATGCTCTTGGGTTCACCTCAAGGATATAAATCTGACCGTCTTTAATTGCAAGCTGCACATTTATAAGGCCTTTAACTTTTAATGCCAACGCCAGCATCTTTGTCTGCCTTTTTATCTGGTCAACGATTTTTTTGTCAATAGAAACCGGCGGCAAAGAACACGCACTATCGCCGGAGTGAATCCCTGCCTCCTCGATGTGCTCCATTACTCCGCCTATCACCACCATTTTCCCGTCGCTGATAGCATCTACATCCATCTCTATAGCGTCGCTCAAGAATTTATCAATCAAAATAGGATGTTCGCCTGAAGAGGCTATCGCTTCTTCAACACAGGCTTTCAGCGACTGTTCGTCATAGACAATTTTCATTGCCCTTCCACCAAGCACGAAAGAAGGTCGTATAAGCAGTGGATAGCCGAGTTTGCCGGCTATTTTTAGAGTTTGCGAATAGGTCATAGCCGTGCCGCCGGCCGGCTGGAGGAGCTTTAGTTTTTTGACCAGTCGATTGAAACGTTTGCGGTCTTCGGCCCGGTCGATGCTGTCGGGCGAAGTGCCGATTATCCTGACTCCGGCTTTTTCCAGAGGCACAGCCAGCTTCAGCGGCGTCTGGCCGCCGAATTGCACAATCACGCCGTCGGGGTTTTCCTTTTCCACTACAGACATAACATCCTCAAAAGTAAGAGGCTCAAAGTAAAGCCGGTCGGATGTATCGTAGTCGGTGCTTACCGTTTCGGGATTGCAGTTGACCATTATTGATTCAATGCCGATTTCTCTAAGAGCGAAGGCGGCGTGAACACAGCAGTAGTCAAACTCTATACCCTGGCCTATTCTGTTAGGTCCTCCGCCGAGAATAATGACCTTACGCCGATTGCTCGGGTTGGCTTCGCACTCGCTCTCGAAAGTTGAGTAAAGGTAAGGCGTGCCGGCCTCAAATTCGGCACCACAGGTATCGACAATCTTATAGACTGCCTGAACACCCAGCTCCTTGCGGCGGTTTCGCACATCCAGCTCGGTTGTCTTCAGTAAGGACGCCAGGTGCTTATCGCTGAAGCCATACTCTTTGGCTTCGAGCATCAGCCTTCGACCAATGCTTGCGCAATTCCGGCTTTTCCCTCGACTTCGCTCGGGATGGTGAGCCTGTCGAACCATTATTTTTTCTTCGAGTTTAAGGATGTCTTTAATGTTGTTAAGGAACCACGGGTCGATTTTGGTGAGGGCGTAGATTTCCTCGGTTGACATCTTTCTTCTGAATGCCTCAGCGACGTACCAGATTTTATCCCAGCAGTTGGTGCGGAGCTTTTCTTTGAGTAATTGTAGGGTGGGGCTTGCCCCACCATCTTTGAGTAATTGTAGCGAGTAGCGGTCTATCTCGAGAGACCTTATCGCTTTTTGCAGAGCTTCCTTGAATGTCCTGCCAATGGCCATTGCCTCACCAACAGATTTCATCTGAATACTGAGCTGCGGATTTGTTTTTGGGAATTTCTCAAACGTAAAGCGGGGCCACTTGACAACGCAGTAGTCGATGGTCGGCTCAAAGCAAGCAGGAGTCTTCTTTGTTATGTCGTTGGGAATCTCATCAAGTGTCCATCCGACAGCCAATAGCGTTGCTATTTTAGCAATAGGGAAGCCGGTTGCTTTGGATGCGAGTGCCGAACTTCTCGATACGCGAGGGTTCATTTCGATGACGTAGAGCTTGCCGGTGTCGGGATTGACGGCAAATTGTATATTTGAGCCGCCGGTCTCTACGCCGATTGCCCTTATGACCTTTAGAGCCGCGTCGCGCATTATTTGATATTCTTTGTCTGTAAGCGTCTGAGCGGGAGCTACAGTGATACTGTCGCCTGTGTGAATCCCCATCGGGTCGAGGTTTTCAATCGAACAAACAACGACACAATTGTCTTTTTTATCTCTCATCACCTCCAGCTCGTATTCTTTCCAGCCGATGACGGATTCTTCGACAAGGACTTCGCCTTTGGGGCTGAGGCTCAGACCCCAACGGATGTCCTTTTCATATTCCTCAGTGTTGTAGGCGACATTACCGCCTGTTCCGCCGAGCGTGTATGAAGGACGAATAATAACAGGGAAGCCGATGTCCTCAACAATCTTTTTGGCTTCCTCCCAGGACTTGGCATATCCGCTCCTGGGGACCTCAAGCCCGCACTGCTGCATTGTTTTTTTGAATAGGTCTCGCTCCTCGGCTTTTCTGATTGCCATAAGGTTTGCACCGAGCAACTGGACTCCATATTTTTTGAGTGTCCCCGCTTGTGCCAGCGCTACTGCGGTGTTCAGGCCGGTTTGGCCGCCCAGAGTCGCCAGCAGACTATCGGGCCTTTCCTTGCGAAGGACCTTCTCAACAATCTGGGGCGTAATCGGCTCGATGTATGTCCTATCAGCCATTTCGGGGTCGGTCATTATTGTTGCCGGGTTGCTATTGACAAGAATGACTTTGTATCCTTCCCTTTTGAGGACTTTACAGGCCTGGGTGCCTGAATAATCAAATTCACAACCCTGGCCGATGACGATTGGGCCTGAGCCGATAATCAATATTTTGTGGATGTCCCTGCGTTTTGGCATTATTAGTTTCTTCCAGCTTTATGCCGGATTGTTATACTCAATGGACGTAGCGGTTTGTTATCGGCATTCTTCTGTCTTTTCCGAAAGCCCTCGGTGTAATCTTAACACCCGGCGGCGATTGTCTTCTTTTGTATTCGTTGGACTCAACCATTTTAATCACTCTGCCAACGACGTTTTTTGGTAAGCCGCCGTCAATAAGCTCCTGGGCCGATTTACTTTCTTCGATAAAGCCTCTGAGTATCTTATCAAGCAGCTCATATTCAGGCAACGAGTCAGTGTCCTTCTGATTCTCTCTAAGCTCGGCGGTTGGCGCACGTTTAATCACACTGGCGGGGATGACTTGCTGCCTGTGAAGTCTGTTCACATACCGGGCCACTTTATAAACCATCGTTTTGGGCACGTCCTTTATGACGGCAAACCCGCCGGCGGTGTCTCCGTAGAGCGTGGAGTAACCAACTGCCGTCTCGCTCTTGTTGCCCGTTGTCAGCACAAGATATCCAAACTGATTGGAAAGGGACATCAATATAGTACCGCGAATTCTTGCCTGGAGGTTTTCGTAAGGAACGCCGTTGTCTGTCCAGCCGTTGATAGTGCCGAGCGTTTCGTTGAACCTTTCGAGAATACCGCCGATAGGAATGGTATGAAATTCAATACCGAGGTTCTTAGCCACTTTTCGGGCATCGCGTATGGTCTGGAGACTGTTGAATTTTGACGGCGCCGTTATACCGATAACATTCTGGGAACCAACAGCAGCAACTGCGAGGGCTGCTGTAAGCGAAGAATCCACCCCGCCGCTGAGACCGACAATCACTTTCTTAAAACCGTTCTTCAGCACATAATCTTTTGTTCCCAGAACAAGCGCTTCGTAAACTTCCGAAAGTGGCACGGGCTTCCAGCCCGTGAAGACACGGCCAGGCTTGTCCTGAGCATAGTCGAAGGGATGGCCGTGCCACGGTTTTACACTTTTTACTCTCACCTTTTTGCTACTGACCTGGCTGACATCAGCAACAAGCAAATCCTCGACAAATGCACCGGCCTGGCTGACGATTTTGCCTGTGGAACCTACAAACATACTGCGACCATCGAACACAAGCTCATCCTGTCCGCCGACGAGGTTGCAGTATGCAACTGCGCAGTCGAATTGTTTGCCGATAGTTGTGAGCACTTCCAGCCGCTGCCTTGTTTTGCCTAAATGAAAAGGAGAGGCCGAAATATTCAAAATGATATCCTTGTGACGTGTGCCTCCGAGCAGCCTGTCCAGCCAATCGAGCTGCCAAATATCTTCGCAGATTGTAAGCGCCATACTCAGGCCGTTAATATCAATTATCACCGGCTCGGTGCCAGGCCGAAAATATCTCCTCTCATCAAAGACGCTGTAGTTTGGCAGAATCCTCTTGCGATAAATATGCTTTATGCGCCCACTGGACAGGACAGCGAGCGAATTGAAACAGCCCTTTTCATTTATCTCTGCAAAACCGGCGATAACGGTATTATTCGGGCAATCTTTAGCAAGATGTTCAATGGCAGTATGGTTGTCAGCGAGGAAGTGATTTTCCAAAAGCAAATCCTCAGGCGGATACCCACACACGCTCAATTCAGGAAACAGCACGAGATCTGCACCCGCTTCCATAGCCTGTTCATAGAAGTGTTTCATCTTCTTTATGTTGCCTTCGATGTCACCTACAGTCGCATTGAATTGTCCCAGTGCTATTCGTAATCCCATTGGCAATTTCTTTCTACCCACAGTGGGATACCCCAAGTGGTATTCTATTTTCCCTAACACTCCACAGTTTTGAATTTTACGCTTCTTTTAGCCACCTGTCGATAACAACTGCTGCTTCTCTGCCGCTGCTGACAGCCGTTACCACCAGTGACGCACCATTGATTGTGTCGCCGGCAGCAAATACCCATCGCTCGCTGGTCTGGTAATTATCAACTGCTACATTGCCTCGCTCGTCAATCTTCAGTCCCAGCTCCTTTATAAGTCCATCGTGGACCACATGCTCGAAGCCAAGGGCAAGAATCACCAGGTCTGCGGGGAGAATAAAATCGGTACCCGGCAACTCCTTTAATTTCCACCCAGCGGGCTGTCTGACCCATTCCACTCTGCAGCACTCCAACTGACTGACCCGAATTTCGACCCCTGAAAACCTTTTGGTCATCACACTCCACATCCGCTCACAACCTTCCTCATGCGAAGAAGATGTCCTCATTATTCGCGGCCACATTGGCCAAGGCGTATCGGGCGGTCGAGTATCCGGGGGTTTCGGCAGTATCTCCAATTGATAGATTTGTTTTGCACCCTGCCGGCGGGCGGTGCCGACGCAGTCGCTGCCAGTATCACCCCCACCTATTACAACAACGACCTTGTTCTTAGCTGTTACGACCTTTGACTGTTCGATTAGCTCACCGTAACAGATTTGGTTCTGGGCCGCCAGGTAATCCATTGCAAAGATGATGTTTTCATATCCTCGGCCAAGAACATTAAGGTCTCTGGGCTGACCTGCTCCCATAGTTAAACAGACACAATCAAACATCTTTCGAAGATAACGAGCTGAAATATCTTTTCCAATATCTACACCCGTTTGAAACTGGACACCTTCGGCGTTAAGCTGCCCCAGTCTGCGGTCAATAATATGTTTTTCGAGTTTAAAATTGGGGATTCCGTACCGCAGCAGACCCCCAATCTTTTCATCTTTTTCAAAAACAACAACGTAATGGCCAAGTCTTGTTAATTGCTGGGCAGCCGCCAGCCCTGCTGGTCCTGAACCAATAATGGCGACGCGCCTACCTGTTTTTCGGACAGCCAGCAGCGGCTTTATCCAACCCTCTTGAAACCCCTGTTCGACAATCTGAAATTCAATGTGCCTTATAAGCACCGGCTCATCGTTAATACTAAGAGTGCACGCCGCTTCACAGGGTGCCGGACACAGCCGTCCCGTAATTTCAGGAAAATTGTTTGTTGAATGAAGCAACCGGCAGGCTTCCTTCCAACGCCCTTTATATATCAGGTCGTTTATGTCGGGAATAAAATTCTTCAGCGGGCAGCCTATACCGTGACAAAATGGTATCCCGCAATCCATACACCTTGCAACCTGCTGATGGATTTCGTCCGGTGTGAGCGGCAACTCGACTTCCTTGAAGTCCTGCACCCGCTCATCAATAGGCCGATGCCCAATATCCTGCCGCCTATATTTCAAAAAACCCTTTGTTTGACCCATGAGAACACCTCTTCGGTTGCGGGTGTTGTCTCCGAATCTGTTTGTTCCGCTGCCTGCATTTTCTGCAAGGCTTTACGATAGTCTATCGGGACAACTTTCACAAACTTACCAATCATATCAGGCCAAGCATCCAAGATACCCTTCGCACGTTTGCTTTGGGTCCATTTTAAGTGGTTTTGAATAAGCCTGTATAGCAGTTCTCTATCCTCATCGTGCCAGATACTTTCAAGCTCCACCATATCGAGATTGCAAAGAGTATCGAATAGCTGCATCTCGTCAAGCACATACGCCAACCCTCCGCTCATACCTGCAGCGAAATTACAGCCCGTCTGGCCAAGAACTACTACCACCCCGCCGGTCATATACTCGCAGGCGTGGTCGCCGACACCTTCGACAACCGCTGAAGCTCCGCTGTTGCGCACGGCAAATCGTTCGCCGGCCATACCGTTGATAAACACCTCGCCGCTAGTCGCGCCATAAAGGGCTGTATTGCCGGCAATGATATTTTCGTGGGCCTGAAAAGGCGAATTATCAGGTGTCTGGACCACAATTCTGCCGCCCGAAAGTCCTTTGCCGAGGTAATCATTGCTTTCGCCTATAAGTTTTAGAGTTACGCCCGGCGCCAAAAATGCACCGAAGCTCTGCCCTGCCGAGCCATGAAAGATAATCTGGAGCGTGCCATCTGGCAGCCCCTGCGAGCCGAACCTGCGGACGATGCGGTTGCTCAGAATCGCCCCTACCGTGCGGTTGATATTGCGAATGGGCATTTCAATTACAGTTTTCTCTTTCTTTTCAATTGCATTTTTCGCCTTTTCCAGAATCTGCCAGTCCAGATTGTCATCAATCTTACGCGGTTGACCGTTAATTTGGCGTCCAGCTTTCTTGTCCGGCGTATTCACCATAAGGAAAATGGCTGAAAAATCCAGACCTTTGGCCTTCCAGTGGTCGATTGCCTTGCGGGTTGCCAGCCGGTCCGCTCTACCCACCATATCCTCAACTTTGCAAAAGCCAAGCTCAGCCATAATCTGCCGCACTTCCTCTGCCACAAAGGACATAAACCTCTCGACATATTCAGGCTTGCCTTTGAATCGTTTTCGAAGCTCGGGGTCTTGAGTTCCAATTCCATAAGGGCACGCTCCCTCGTGACATTTCCGTAATAATGTGCACCCCAGCGCCACAAGAGCCGCCGTCCCAAAGCCAAACCGCTCAGCTCCCAAGAGAGCTGCTACAACAACGTCCCTGCCTGTCTTCAACTGACCGTCAACCTGAACTTTTATTCTGTCCCGCAATCCATTCATCACAAGAGTCTGCTGAGTTTCTGCTAATCCCAGCTCCCAGGGACAGCCGGTATGCTTGATTGAAGAAAGCGGACTTGCTCCGGTCCCACCATCGTGCCCGCTGATAAGCACCTGGTCAGCATTGCCCTTCGCGACCCCCGCCGCAATTGTCCCGACGCCGACCTCTGCAACAAGCTTGACCGATACCTTTGCCTCCGGATTGCTGCATTTGAGGTCATATATCAGTTGTGCCAAATCCTCAATCGAATATATGTCGTGGTGAGGCGGCGGTGAAATGAGCGTTACCCCAGGCGTTGAGCATCGCAGCTTCGCAATCTCTTCGGTAACCTTATGCCCCGGCAACTGGCCGCCTTCGCCTGGCTTGGCACCCTGAGCAATCTTGATTTGCAGCTCTTTGGCGTTGGCAAGGTAATTTATAGTTACTCCGAATCTGCCGCTTGCCACTTGCTTAATCGCGCAGTTTTTTGAATCTCCGTTGCCCTGAGGAATATATCGTGCCGGGTCTTCGCCGCCTTCGCCGGTATTACTCATCGCCCCCAGACGGTTCATCGCGATAGCCAGGCACTCGTGTGCTTCTTTACTGATTGAGCCGTGGCTCATCGCTCCTGTGCAGAATCTCTTGATGATTTCACCTGCCGGTTCCACCTGCTCTATGGGCACCGGCTCGCCCGGGACAAACTCAAATAGCCCCCGCAGCGTGTATAGCTTCTGTGATTGCTCGTTCACCGCCCTGGCATATTCAGCAAACGCCCTTGCATCATTATTTACAACAGCGTGCTGAAGTCGCGACACCGTAACAGGATTCCAGAGATGGTGCTCCCCGCCGTGCCTGAAGTGATATTCACCGCCAAAATCAAGCACAGGAGCCGCTGCAAATCTCGCCTCAAACGCTTGTCTGTGCCGCATAAGCGCCTCCTGAGCAACCTCTTCAAGTCCGATTCCACCGATACGCGAGCTGGTGCCTGTAAAGTATTCATCAATAAAACAGCGATTCAGCCCAATTGCCTCAAATAATTGTGCTCCGATATAGCTGCGCAATGTGGATATACCCATCTTGCTCATCGTTTTCAAGATGCCTTTTTTGATAGCAGCGATGTAGTTATCTACTATCTGTGTTGGCTCGATATCGTCAGGCAGTTGGCCCTGCCTTTGCAACTGGTCAAGAGCCTCAAATACAAGGTATGGATTGATTGCATTTGCACCATAACCGCACAAAAGGCAAAAGTGCATAACCTCTCTGGGTTCGCCGCTCTCGACAATCAGCCCTGCTTGTCCTCGAAGCCCTCTATTAAGCAGCCCCCTATGGACCGCCGCTGTCGCCAGAACTGATGGAATTGGCGCCTTCGCTTCGCAAGCATCACGGTCACTAATTATGATAAGACAAGCCCCATCTTCGATGGCTTTCGTCGCAGCGCTTATTAGCGAATCCAGCCCCCGACGCAAACTCCCACCGGCATCGGATTCATCGGCCTCAAAGACAGCCGAAATAGTTACCACCTTAAAATCAGCACGATTGACTGTCCGCAGCCGCTCAATATCCTGGTTGGTGAGAAGTGGATGCGGCAACTTAAGCTGCCTGCAATGCTGTGGGGTTTCGTCAAGTAGATTCTGCCGTTTGCCTGTGAATACCATCAGACTCATAACCAGCCCCTCACGCAACGGGTCAATCGGCGGATTTGTTACCTGCGCAAAGAGCTGCTTAAAGTAGTCAAACAGCAGTCTTGGCCTGTCGGACAGCACCGCAAGCGGGGTATCATTGCCCATCGACCCGACCGGCTCCTGACCATCAAGGGCCATCGGCACTAAAATCATCTTAAGCTCCTCACTTGTGTAGCCGAATGCCCGCATCCTCTGTGCTGTGGTTTCAGGGTCACCCCTGACAGGTTTGGGCGCATCAAACAAACCGCGAAGCTCAATCCTATTCTCCTCCAACCATCTGCGGTAGGGCTTTTGCCGGGCAATTTTGCTTTTAATATCATTATCAGTAATTATTCGCCCCTCAAGAGTATCGACCAAAAACATATGTCCCGGCCGCAGACGCCCCTTTCGCATAATTTTCTCAGGCGGAAAGTCCACAACCCCAGCTTCACTGGCAAGAATTGCGATGCCGTCAGTCGTAACCAAGTATCGGCAGGGCCTCAAGCCGTTGCGGTCCAGCGTCCCCCCAATCAACCGTCCATCGGTGAAGACCATCGCAGCCGGCCCATCCCACGGCTCCATTATCGCTGCGTGATACTCGTAAAATGCACGCTTATCTGTGCTGATGTGATATTTCGGTCCGAACGCTTCAGGCATCATCATCATCATTGCGTGCGGCATACTTCGCCCGGCTTGAACCAGAAGCTCAACCACACTGTCAAAGCACGCAGAGTCACTCATCTCGGGCATCAGAACAGGCAGTAAATCACGAATGTTGTCTTGAAATAATTTGCCGGCCATCTTCGGCTCACGTGACGTCATCCAGCTTCGATTGCCATTGAGCGTATTTATCTCACCGTTGTGAGCTATACAGCGAAACGGCTGAGCAAGCCGCCAGTTTGGAAAGGTGTTGGTGCTATAACGCTGGTGAACAATTGCGAGGGCGGACTTGACTCGCTCATCCGCCAGGTCCGGATAGTATGCGAACAACTGCCACGCCATAAACATCCCCTTATAGCAGATTGTCCTGCACGATAGTGAAGGCACATAGAAGTCTTCGCCTTCATCGCCGAAATTCTCTCTGACCAGTCGCTCCGCCAGCCTGCGTGCCAGATACAGATGCCGTTCGAATACCTCTTCTTCCAGCCCTGCCCCATCCACAAAAATCTGCCTGATAGATGGCTCCGCCGCCAGCGCTATTTGACCGAGGCAGTCGTTCCGCACAGGCACCTCTCGCCACCCAAGCACCTTCATTTTGTAGTATGCAATCGCATCCTCTAATATCTTTTCGCATTGCTCTCTGAATCGGGAATCCTTCGACCCAAACACCATCCCAACGCCATATTGAGATGGCCTGGGCAGTGAAAAGCCCGCTCCTGGACACTCGACAAAAAAAAACTCGTGCGGAATCTGAAACAGAATACCGGCACCGTCGCCGGTAACCTCGTCAGCACCTGCCGCTCCCCGATGATGCAGATTCAACAATATCTGCTTGCCATACTCGATGATTGCGTGGTCCTTCCGGCCGCAGATATTCACAACCGCACCGATGCCGCAGCTATCGTGCTCATATTGCGTCTCATACAAACCCTGATTTTTTAGCTTTAGAGCCATTGTATTCCATATCAAAAATTAAAATGTAAAAATCAAAATTATGGAACTCCTTAATTTTGATATTTGATTTTTGCTATTTGATTTAGGTTTGTTAAGTGCCATATTCTGGTCCTTAAACCTCAACCTACCTGCTGCGCCGCTGCGACAGCACGGCGAGAACAAATTACTATACGCTGATTTTCCGTTCATAGCATTACGATTCTCTTAATAGACTCTATAAGCAGCTCTCATACCTGCTGCGCCGCTGCGGCAGCACGGCGAGTTTGCGTTGCCGGTGCATCTGGAGAGCCACTTCTTACAGTGCCGAGCTCCTGCCCACCCCGGCATCCCCGACAAACGCAGTCACGATTAACTGTCGTAGTATAGATGGAACTCGTGCGGGTGCGGCCGCAGCGCTATCTCATCTATCTCCTTTTCCCGTTTCCACTGAATCCACGTCTCGATAAGGTCTTCGCTAAAGACATCGCCCTCAGTTAGGAACTTATGGTCCTTTTCGAGCGCGCTCATCGCCTCTTCGAGGGAACCGGGTGCCTGCTTGGTCTTGGACAGCTCTTCGGCGGAAAGCTCGTATACGTCCACGTCCATCGGCTTGCCGGGGTCGAGCTTGCGTTTGATGCCGTCGTTGGCGGCCATAAGCATCGCGGCGAAAGTAAGGTAGCCGTTGCAGCTCGGGTCCGGACAGCGGAATTCGACTCGTTTTGCCTTTGGATTCGGTGAATACATCGGAATGCGGCAGGCAGCCGAACGGTTGCGTGCGGACATACACAGGTTCACCGGCGCCTCGAAGCCCGGCACTAAGCGGCGGTATGAGTTCGTGGTTGGCGCGGCGAAAGCTATGATGGCTGGCGCATGGGTGATAAGCCCGGCTATAGCGTGCAAAGCGAGGTCGGACAGACCCGCATAGCCCTCTCCTGCGAACAGGTTTACGCCCTCTTTCCAGAGCGAGAAATGCGTGTGCATCCCACTGCCGTTGTCCTGGAATACCGGCTTGGGCATAAACGTTGCCGTTTTGCCGTGGCGCTTGGCCACGTTCTTGACGATGTACTTATACCACATAAGGTTGTCGGCCATCCTGACTAACGGTGCGAAAAGCATGTCGATTTCGGCCTGGCCCCCGGTGGCAACTTCATGATGGTGTTTCTCAACCACAATCCCAACCTTCTGCATTTCCTCGACCATTTCGCTGCGGATATCCTGCTGGGTGTCGGTCGGGCTTACAGGAAAATAACCGCCTTTGTAGCTCGGTTTGTAACCGAGGTTGGGCTCTTCGAAACGGGCAGTGTTCCATGACCCTTCCGACGAATCGATTGAGTACATGCCGGTATGCTGGTTCTGCTCATAGCGGACTTCGTCGAAGATGAAGAATTCCGGCTCAGGGCCGTAATACGCGGCATCCGCCAACCCGCTCTTCTTCGCGAATTCAGCCGCTTTTTTGGCGACATAGCGCGGGTCGCGATTATACTCTTCGCGTGTAAGGGGGTCGAAGATGTCAGCAAGGACGCTCACCGTAGGTTTAGCGAAAAACGGGTCCATCACGATGGTGCTGAGGTCCGGAACCGCCATCATATCGGACTGGTGAATTGGCTTCCAGCCGCGGATTGAGGAACCATCGAAACCGAGACCTTCCTTAAGGGTCTTTTCGTCCAGGAACTCCACTGGGAACGTGCAGTGCTGCCAGGTGCCAAGAAGGTCGACGAATTTCAGGTCCACCATCTTCGCATTGTTCTTTTTTGCGAATTCAAAAAATTCTTTCGGTGTCATTATTTATTTCCTTTCACAAAACCGTTCTTTAGCTTTCTTAACCGCTATTAACTACCAACTACAAACCGATTTAACCAATTGCTTCACCGTCTCTTTCACCTGTTCTGATGCGGATGCACTCGGGCAAATCCAGGATGAAAATCTTTCCGTCCCCGATGTTTCCTGTCCGCGCACCTTCTATAATAGCATCCACGGTCGGCTTTACGTATGCCTCATTCACCGCAATCTCCAGCTTGGTCTTTTTCAGCAGACATCCCTGTTCCTTATGGCTGCGATATACCTCCGCGATGCCTTTCTGACGACCTCGCCCGACAACGTTCGATACCGTTACCAGGTGAATCTCTTTCTCTGTCAATCTCTTTAATACCTCATCCAAACGGTCTGGTTGAATTATGCCTATAACGTATTTCATATCGCCACCTTTCTTCATAACCTAATCAATCAGAGTGTATGCGGCTTCGCGATGCTGCGTCAGGTCAAGACCTACCAGTTCCTCGTGCATATTGACTCTGAGTTTCATAACTATATCCACCACCTTCAGCAGCACCACACCCACAACAAAAGAGTACGCCATTATTACAATGACGGCTTTTAATTGAATCCAAAGCTGCCCTGGGTTGCCGTATAACAAGCCATCCGCCCCGGCAGAGTTTACTGTCTTTGTAGCCCAAATGCCTGTTGCAATCGCACCCCATATACCGCCGATGCCATGAACACCAAAAGCGTCCAGCGAGTCATCATAACCTAAGGCGCTTTTTATGTAAGTTATCACAATCCACGGAAAGATGCCGGCGCCGGCGCCTATCCAAATTGCACCGAGCGGTGTAACAAATCCTGATGCCGGGGTAATGGCTACCAGCCCAGCCACCACACCGGTAATCATACCGAGCGTAGTAGGCTTTTTGTGTTTGAGCCAATCCAGCATCGCCCACACTAAACCCGCTGTCGCTGCGGCGATGTGTGTCACAGTAAATGCGCTACTGGCCAGGCTTCCGGCTCCCAGGGCACTGCCCGCATTAAAACCAAACCAGCCAAACCAGAGAAGCGCCGCACCTAAAACAGCAAACGGAAGGTTGTGAGGCGGGGATATGCCATTTGGATACCCTTGCCGACGACCGAGTACCAAAGCCGCCGCCAGAGCTGTCATACCAGCGTTAATATGAACCACCGTCCCGCCGGCAAAATCCAATGCTCCCCACTTGCGTAAGAAACCTCCAACGCCCCATACCCAGTGTGCTATGGGGTCATAAACAAAAGTTGCCCACAACAGTATAAAAATACAGAATGAGGAAAACTTCATACGTTCTGCAAACGCACCTATAATTAACGCCGGCGTTATCACAGCGAACATCATTTGGAACATCATAAAGACCTGGTGCGGTATGGTCCCAGCGTAGTCTGCATTAGGTTTCATTCCAACACCTCTGAGCCACAGCCACTCTAACCCGCCAATTACTGAGCCTTTGTCCGGTCCGAATGACAGACTGTACCCCAACAATACCCATTGCACACTGATAAGGCAGAGGACCATAAAGCATTGCATTAATACCGACAGCATATTTTTGCGCCGAACCAGCCCGCCATAGAAGAATGCCAGCCCAGGCGTCATAAGCATCACTAATGCAGTCGAAATCAGCAGCCAACTGGTATCTCCTGTATCTACAACTACTTTGGTGTCCATTGCTTATCCTTTATCAGTTAAACATCACGTTCTATCTTTCTGCTGTTAAAAACTTGCGAGAATCCCGATACCCATCCATAAATTACCGCTATTGGCTGTTGCCGTGCGTATGCTGTCGCTTAGCATCGTTGAGTAGCTTATGCTGGGTCTGACTGTCCATTGTGGGCCGATGCAGATAGGAAACCCTGCTGATAGAGTTAGGTCGTTGAACTTACCTTCTTTGACACCAAAATAGCCCTTGTTGTATTGTGAGCCGCCATACCCCAGGGCTGCGCCTAATTGCAAACCGCAATAGCACGTCTTACTGAATCCGGCTATCTTCTCAAAAGTGTGTCCAATACCTAACTGCACATAGCCGCCGTCAATCTCGTCAACATCGCGGTATATTCTTATTGATGGTGAAAAGGGGACGGATAA